>ENA-OSJC01000011-OSJC01000011.1-marine-metagenome-genome-assembly--contig:-NODE-11-length-225488-cov-6.956187_pt1 | contig 225488 bp, 255 predicted proteins | sample MGYA00237885_ERZ534234 | MGnify/ENA primary metagenome ERZ534234 (study PRJEB26413, sample SAMN06343907) | marine metagenome | isolation source: coastal waters | place: Atlantic Ocean: West Antarctic...
CACACTGTATAAAATTACCAAGCCTAAAAAAAATACACTGGCTAGGTTTAATTTATTTAAACTCACTTCATTAACTTCCACACTAGGTGTTAATATTTGCTCTTTCATTAGATTTTCTCCTGTTTATAAATTCTTTTTGTTACCCAAGTGCAGCTCACACCTAATATTATCCAAAGTACAGCGTTAACAAAGGCTGTTGCAGGAATAAAACTTTCTGCAAGTTGCTCCAACTCTATCAAATTGTTATTAAACATTGCTCCGCTGAGATGAGGTGCCCCAAATAAATGCGGTAATATAATTAACATAGGCATAAACCAACGCCAAGGGGCCCTGCCAAATACCAACCCCCCCAAACCTATTGCGGTAGATAATGCGGTTAGTGACCACCATAATTGTCTATCTTCTAAGAGTGCTGAGTTGGATAGAGGTATTTCAGGTGGTAGCCCAAATGAAGGCGCTAAAAAGAAAACCAGATAACCGGCACCACCCCAAGATGCAGCTTTTTTCCAACTAAAATCTGTATTAGATTTACTTTTAGTTGTCATTAACATTACACTAAGCAACAACATGGAAAAACCCATGGCAGTAAAACTATTGGCTAAAAACGTGTAAAAGGTGCGTTCAAATCCATCCTTTGGCATCCAATCCGATTCATCGTGCGAATGTGAGTCATGAGAAGCGTCATTATGAGCAACCACCAATGGTGATGCTGAAGTAGCTTGACTCTCAAATCCTTCTGCACTTTGAATAATTGGAATTACCTGAAAAGATTGAGTTAGTGTCACCATTAACCCTGTAAACACCCCAATTATCAATGCATAATAAATAACTCTTTGAAATAACATAATATGAATCCTATACTATGACTAATGACAAGGAAAACCTTGTGAATGGCGCACATCATGCGCGATATTATGTGCTATTGGTGCTTGCACAAAACCCACACTGTATAAAATTACCAAGCCTAAAAAAAATACACTGGCTAGGTTTAATTTATTTAAACTCACTTCATTAACTTTAACACTAGGTGTTAATATTTGTTCTTTCATTAGATATCCTTATTTATTAAAAAAAATCAGTTATAGCTTGCTCATTTTTTCAACATTAATGTTGACTGACAAAGCCAACATTAATAGTGAAAAAATTATTCAAAGACTAGTTTCCACGATGATAGCTCACGAGCTTAATAGCATAAGCGCAAGAGCTATCCAAAATGTAACCAAACATACCAATTACAAGTACCATGGCCGTCAAATGATCGTAAGATAGCGTTTCTCGTGCATCAGCAATAGAATAACCTAGACCTGAAGTAACACCCAAAAACTCTGCAGGAACTAAAACGATCCAGGCCACACCTAAGGCAGCTCGTATACCCGTTAGAATATCAAAAGCAATAGCTGGCAGAATAATTTGCGTCAAAGTATGCCAAGGACTGGCACCTAGATTACGCGCAACTTTAAACCAGGCAGGATCAACTTTTGCTAAACCAGCTGCAGTATAAAAGGCCACAGGCCAAACTGAAGCAATCGCAAGCAAAAAGATAATAGCCTGATTCCACGATAGAAACACAATCACCGCAATCGGCTCCCAAGAAAGAGGACTAATCATTCTTAATAGCTGAAAAGGTGAGTTACTAACTTCTCTGAAAACTTTACTACGACCAAGCAATATCCCAATTGGCACACCTAAGCCAATAGCAATACCAAGTGCGGAGAACAATCGATAACTACTCGACGAAATCGCACTAGGGATAGTACCATCATTCCATAAACCTGGAAATGCTTTAAAGGTAGGTATGGGTCCAAAATCAGCAAAATTAGTGGTATCGGGGTTAATAAATAGTAAATACCCTCCTATCCACCAAAGTCCTAATAGAATTAACAGACCCAAAATGAAATTTGCAAGACATCGATTTATAATTTTTTCAAATAAGAAATTAGCAACTTTATTCACAATTAAACCTCAAATATCTCTTCACGCGTATAAGGATCACCTGACTGTGGTACGCTAGAATCTTCGCGCCACTTAGGATTTGCCTCAAGTGCATTTCTAATAAAGTCATAATTAACCAAATCATCTGTTACGTGCTTAGCTGATAATTTATCAAGGAAAGCTGTGTCACCAGTTAATACAGTCTCTTTCAAGAAATTAACGTTAAGTTCGGTCGCAGAACGATACGGCCAAGCTTGGAAGTTAATTCTATCTTGACCCCAAGAAGTATGTTGAATTGCATGTGGATTTTTGTAATATGCAGGATCATATTTAGTCATTGCCCGTTTAACAATCGCTTTAGGGAATGGATAGTACTTCTTACCATCACGAGATAGGATTTCAGACATTTCATCTCTGTTTTCACTGATATAGATTTGCGCCTCAACAATAGCGTTGTGCACGCCTTGTGTCCAAGCAGCGCGTTCAGGATCTACAGTATCTTCCTCATGCATAACAACTACACAACAAGGGTGCCCTTTCCAGACATCGCCTGTAAAGCGCAGAATTTTACCACCAGCTTTAACTTCACCTAATGCGGCAAAAGGTTCTGCTACACAGTAAGCATCAATTGATTTTGCTGCAAGTGCAGGCGGCATAGATGGAGGCGGTAAGACGAGAATATTACACTCATCAGGGGCTAGTTTTGCATCCTGAGGGCGAACCACAGGCTTAATGCCGGCTGCTACCATCATTTTTTGCGAAATGATATTATGGTTTGAATACCATGCAGGCACTGCAAACTGTTTACCACCTAGATCCTTAACTGTTTCAATTCCAGTATGTTTACCCACCACAGTAGCAGAACCATTCGTATGATCCCAGGCAGTAACTTTGACTGGAAAATTACTGTTATAGCGCATCGCTACTGGAATAGGTGCTAATAAATGCGTTAAGTTAAAACGATGAGATGAGAAACCCTCAACTAAGGCTGACCAACCACGAATAAGGGTAGGTCTAACCGAATCAATACCTTGGTTTTTGAAAAATCCCATTTCATGTGCAGTCAGAAGTGCTGCTGCGTCAGTAATGGGAATGTAGCCTAGATTAACTACTGGATTCCATTTTTTTGGTTTACTCCAATTTTTCTGTTTATGGCTTCCAGCCATAGCAGAAAAAGGTAATGCTGCTGCTGCAGCTGCCATTACCCCGGTTTGAAGGAAATCACGGCGAGTTACACCAGAACCTAAAGTATCAGTAAAAAGCTCATCTGAAGGCATAATCAGTTTCGAATCCTGAACACCATCACCATGCTTAGTATATATTTTTTTCATATTTTTCATACTCTCTTCTCCTATCTCTTATCCATAATTGAATAAGCTTTCTTGCTTATATATTTCTTTCTTACATTTCTTTCTTATATTTCTTTCTTACATTTCTTTCTTACATTTCTTTCTTATATTTCTTTCTGACATCATTCATGATACATTCAATTCACCACCAAAACAAAATTAATTGTCAGCAGAGGAGGCACTTGATGGTGAACTGGATGAATCCTGAAAAACTTTCATTACTTGCTTGCGAGTATCTTTAACACCTTTGCTTTCTCGTTCACGTGGATCTTTTAAATCAATATTAAGATCATGCATAATTTCACCAGGTGATCCAGCCATCACCAAGATACGATCAGCCATTATTACTGCCTCGTCAATATCATGAGTAACCATCATCAAATTAAAACCCATTTTTTTAGCAATAGCGCGAACATCTTTTTGCAATGCGGTACGAGTAAAAGTATCCAATGCAGAAAAAGGTTCGTCTAAAAGCAATAGATCTGGAGCCATGACTAGAGATCTAGCAAGTGCAACGCGTTGCTGCTGTCCACCGGAAAGATCTTGCACATTGTTTTGTGCATACTCCTGAAGACCGACTAACTCAATTGCCTCAGTGACTCTCTCATTCTTTTTATCTTTCGACCAGCCTGCAAAATGTAGCCCAACGCCTACATTACGCTCTACTGTCATCCAAGGAAATAAATGTGGTGCTTGGAACATCATTACCCAACGTGGCGAAGTTTTTGTAATCAACTCATCATTAAAATGAACTTCACCTTCGCTTGTTTTTAACAGCCCTGCTGCAATTTGCAACAAGGTAGACTTTCCACAGCCAGAGCGGCCAATAATAACAAGTAACTCACCTGCTTTTGACTCAATATTAACATCCTTAAAAGTATAAGGACTTTCTCTAGTATATTGATGTGTTAAGTCTGTAATTTTTATATCTACGCCATCTTGGTGCTTTATTGCCATAATTTTCCTTAGTACTCTTTTTTTATTCTCACTAAACCATGTTTAGACGTTTGTTTATAATTTTCATACGCTCTGCCAATTCATTTTCATCGACCAAGTTACGTCGAATCATAGAATGCGCCAAAGCCAATAGTTGACGCTCTGGAAAAGGTACATCTAAGTACAGTTCTTCAGACAGCTCATCTTCTTCCCATCGCCTTTCTACTGGAGGTAATGCACAACTAGCTTCAGTTAAGGCATCACACATTCCCTCTAAACTCATTTTCCAAGGTGGAGTTGGATTTTTTACACCATACTGTTCGCATAAATCTTCCCAGACTCTACCTTTGTCGCGAATACCTTCCAAGACTTCAATGGATGAAGTGTCTATTGCTGCTGCTGCTGCTTCACCAGCTTCAATCGTATTATTAGCCATTATATTAGTGTCCGTGAACAGGGTTAATTGCCTTATGAATAGGACGTTTTGCATTGTGCTTACGATCCGGATGAGGAAGTGCTACACCGAGCATGCAATCACGTGTTACAATTTCAGTAAGTTGATCTTCACTCCAACCTTCTGTGCCTTCTGGTCTCATAGGCATTACCATAAAACGACACTTTTGATTAGAATCTTCCACACGCACATCTACTCCTTCTGGAAGGATTACGCCAAATTCACTTAGCACTTCCCGTGGCCAGCGTACAATACGGCGGCGATAATTAGGGGTGCGGTACCACTCTGGCGAATGCCCAAGGATTGGACGTGGGTAGCATGAACACAAAGTGCAAACTACTACATGCTTAGTGGTTGCAGTATCTTCAAGAATGCGTAAATCGCAATAGTCACTTGGGGTACCAAAATCTGTTGGCGGACTCGTAATCCAGTTAATACCTACTTCTAAGCTTGCCTTAACACCATCTTCTAATGCTAATTTTTTAAATTCAGGATCCAACCAAGCTTTAGCGACTAAACGCGCTGCAGGCAGAGGCCCAATATTATGCGCATATTCAGTAAATTGCCTGTGATCGTCTATAGTAAAAAGACCTTTTTCGATGCACAACTCACGGACCGCAATTTCTAATACCTCGAAATCACTTATCTCTTCAACCATAGGTGCATGATCATGATTATGTTTTTCAGCCATTTTTATTCTCCTTTATCTTTCATCAAATTAATATTCAAGCTTATTCTATACTAGCTCTAACCAACGTTCTGACAGTTCTGTTTGCAATGAATCATTACTGTATGCATCAGGATATTCCGGCCATAAATCTTGCTGCTTAAAACGAACAATATAAAACCATTCCGGATTATCACAATTGTCCCAAGCTTCATCTTCTGCTGCTGGACTTTCATGTGTTGCTATTACCACCTCACAAACAACATTCCTACAATACTGCATAGTACGTGTGTAAAAAATGTCAGGTAAGTCTTTAACTCGAACGCGGTCTCCTGCTTTAAATTTAGCTGGACCTGCCTCTCCTTTGAAACATTGAGGGTCGCCTACCCCTGTTGCTTTATCGGCGTGATGACTTCTACTCATAGCGTTTTTTCACCTCTTCCTGTTTGTTTACTAATTCTGTCAGTGTTACATGCTGCTTATCTACCATAATTCTTGCTGCTGTAATCAACCATCTACCGTAATAAGGTAGCGCTAAATAATTAGAATTACCAAAATCAACATTTTGTCTACGTCGTCTCTCTTCAGCATTCCATACACCACGCCATGCTAAACACTCACAAGTTACATAAGTATTTAACTCCCATTGTTCTTCTTCTTTTTCCTCATATTGCATTGGCACATCAAGCTCACCACCCACGTCATGAGGATTCTTCATACATTCTCTCCAACGTTTATGATCAAATGTATCTGGGTAAGGAGCATCCTTTAAGGGTTTTAGTTTATTATGTATACTCATAGTTAATAACCTGTTAAAATTTTTCAAATAAGTTAATTTTTAACTTAGTAATTAGTTTTTGAATTAACTTGTGACTCAGTATATGCTGGCAATATTGTTTGTCTAATACTTTATTACTATTGCTACTATAGGAGATAACTATGTCTAGTAAAAATATATTCCCCCGCTCTTTGCAATACTTGATTGCAGTTGTCAAATATGGTAACTTTACTCATGCAGCTGAAGCGCTTTATGTTTCTCAGCCAACCTTATCTCAACAAATAAAAAAATTAGAAGACTCCTTGCAGTCCAAGCTTTTAGACCGCTCTGGAAAAGTAATAAAATTAACTGATGCCGGAGAGTCTTATATAAAGTATGCGCAACTTGCTTGGGACAATTTAGACTCAGGCGAGCGTGCTATTCATGATATGAAAAATCTAGAAAGCGGCTCACTTCATATTGGACTGACGCCAATTACTGATCATTTAGTTTGTTGTTTATTAGAAAAATTTAACTCCAACCACCCCAATATCAGTTTAAAACTTTTAGAAATGCCTCAAGCCAATATTGAGCTATCAGTGCTTCAAGGTGGTATTGATGTAGGCATTGTGTTTAGCAATACATTGTCAAATAAGGCCTATGCAAATGAATTAGTAATTCAACCATTGTTTGAAGAGCAGCTTTGTTTTGTAGTGGGCAATAAAAATACTCATGCTCATGATGAGGAAATTTCTTTCGAAAAATTTAAACAACAGCCTTTGGTATTGCTTGATCCTGATTTTATTTTACGTCGATCGATTGATTCTTACTACCGCGAGCATGGCATTAGCACCCCCAATATTTCGATTGAAAGTAATTCTTTAAGTATGATTTTAGAAATTGTTCAAACTGGTTCGCTGGCAAGCATTCTTCCTAAAAGCATTGTCAATTCGCAATGCGGTTTGTATGCTATTAACATTTCTCCTAAGTTTCCTTCTACATCAGTCAGTCTTATTTACCGCAAACAAGGCTACAAAAGTTTTTCTTGCACAGCATTCATCAAATCATCTCTGAAATGGGTTAACGGCAAGAACGAAAAAATCAATCGATTAAAACGCATACCTTGCATTAATAGCAAATAAATTGACAGTGCAATCGTTAAGACTTTATCCAGATGAGATGTGCCATACGACCCGATTTGAAACCATCGCGGCGATAGGAAAAATACTCGCTTTTTTGTGCGAAGGTGCATTCATCACCACCTGTGATTGATTCAACACCCAAATCTTTTAAAATAATTCTGGCTGCTTGGTAAATATCCAACTGATGCTTATCGCTTTTTTTTATGAATGCATCTTTGAGTTGTGCATCTTTGCCAGCGAACTGCTGATAAATCTCATCACCAACCGTAAATGCCGCTTGAGAAATGGCGGGCCCAAAGTGGGCTAGTAAATTGGTATCGCTAAACTTAGCAATGGTTGATTCAATTACGCCATTTAATACCCCCTTCCAGCCTGCATGAACCACGCCTACTTGCGTACCATATTGGTTAGAGATAAAAATTGGCAAGCAGTCCGCAGTTAGCACTGCACAAACTACGCCTTTTTCTTTGGTGATAACGGCGTCACCGATACACTCAGCACTTGAGGCTTCCAAGCAAATATTAGAATGAGTCTGCTCTAGCCATTTAGGCTCACTAGGCAAGCTATATGCATGAATAAGTTGCTGTCGATTGCGTGCCACTGTTTGTGAATTATCATCGACATGCATGGCTAAATTAAAATCAGCATAGCCGTTTTCAGCTGAAAAATTCTCAACTGGCTTATCCAAATAACGCATGGTGGAGACCATTTGTACGTTATCTGGAAAGCCAAATTGCTGTTTGTTGCTAGATAGGGTCAAACTTTGCTAACGCTTTAAGTAAATCATTCAAATCTTTTGGTAATGGCGCTTTCCAAGACATCTCTTCACCAGAAATAGGATGCATTAATGTGAGCTTTTTGGCATGCAAAGCTTGACGATTAAAACCTTTTAAAACATCTTTTAACTCTTCTTCAGCTTTTTTAGGAAAGCGTATTTTTCCACCATACATAGGGTCAGCAATTAGAGGATGCTCTACATAAGCCATGTGAACTCGAATTTGGTGAGTGCGGCCTGTTTCCAAAATACATTTAACATGTGTATGGTGCTTAAATCGATCAATCACTCGGAAGTGCGTAACCGCTTCTTTACCTTCGCCCTCTTCAACCACGGCTTGTCTAATTCTATCTTTAGGGTCACGACCAATTGGCGCATCTACTGAACCGCCAGAAATCATATGACCATAAACAATGGCGGAATATTCACGCGAAACTACATGCGTTTGCAGTTGCTCGACTAGATTTTTTTGTGCTAATTCACTACGCGCGACTACCATTAAACCCGAGGTATTTTTATCTAAGCGATGAACAATACCTGCGCGATCGAGCGTGGCGAGTGCTGGTTCATAATGAAGCAGTGCATTGGCAAGTGTGCCCGTCCAATTACCTGCACCTGGATGTGTTACCAAGCCGACTGGCTTATTTAATACGATAATATCATCGTCTTCATACACCACGTCAATAGGAATGTCTTCACCTAACCAGGCATTAGACTTTTCTTGAATAATGGACAAGGCAACTACTTCGCCACCATTCACTTTTTCTTTGGCTTTAAAAGCTTTGTCGTTCACCAATGCTCTACCTGAGCGCACCCAGCTGGTAATCTTAGAACGTGAATAATCAGGCAGCATGGTGGCTAAAGCGCTATCAATGCGCTGACCAATAAGACGATTTGGAATAACAATGTTTAATAAATTCATGCGATAATTTTACCCTTAAGAGTGCTTCTAGCAAAAACAATAAATACTGGTATTTTTAAATTGATTTTATACGTGAGTATTTGTTATTCCTATGAGGCAAATGTTTTAAATATGAGAGCACATAGTAATTATATGCAAGCGAGTATTTTCAATATTTAACATAGTCCTCTTATCAGCAACCCCTTTAGGTGGTGGAAGAAAAAAGCGATGCAAAAAATTAATTTGTAATTACAAGTGCTTTTTCTGTCTGCAAGGCAAATTGCTGAATTCTTGATTGAGTTTAGCGACCTTCTATATGATTGAAAGAATTTAGCGGTTTAATGCTTCATAAAGGAAAAGGTCGAAGTAATTTGGCGTCGCGTAAGAGATTTGAACTCCTGTTACCAGGATGAAATCCTGGGGTCCTGGGCCGGACTAGACGAACGCGACAAAACTATTTTAATTGAGATTATCAAGAGTAATACTAATTTTTTTATATTATTATATTATAATGTTTAACTACCCGCACAATAAGGACACCCAGTACTGTGAGAAGTTCTTGTATTCAATGTTCTTTCATAACTATGACCCATAGGACACAACCACCAAGCCTTCTTATGCCCACTTCCGTAAGAAAAGTTCTCTGGTCTTAGTGGGTGGTTCTTATCATAATGCCATTCTTTAACTAAGCTTGGAAATTCAGTTAATTTCATAAGAGTAATTGTAGCTCAATATAACAACCTAAATAGACAAGATTGCCGCCCACACTTGGTTTAGAAGTGAGGTAGGCAGGGGAAGCTGGGTTAGAGATGTGAGATTAAGTAATTTTATTTATTTAACGTAGATAGAGCTTTTAAATCTTCTAGTGATACTACAGCTAGTGCTTTTTGGTCGGTTGCTTCAAGCATAACAGGTGGTGCAACATTAGCTGAAATCGCTTGATGCCAGCGTATAGCGCATAAACACCATTTGTCACCAGCTTTTAAACCTGCGAAATTGTACATAGGATTAGGGCTGATTAAATCATTACCTTCTGCCTTTGAAAATTGTAAAAATTCGTCTGTCATAATCGCACATACACTGTGATTACCTGAATCATTTGTTGGAACATAACAAAACCCTTTGCGGGTAAAGCCCGTATGACTGCAACATAACTGTAACTGCGTACCTAATACATTCAATTGGTTTTCCATAAAGTTGCCTTGTGTTAATTAACGTAGATAGCTATTCTTATACTTTTCATAAATTACTCCTTATTTGCATTAATTAATTTTAGCACCACCATTGTCTTATTAAGTTTTGATTATAATACTTTAGGAGCCGCTCTTCTAAAATAATATATTCCAGAGATTGGTTGTCTATAATGGGTGGCTACTCTCATCTTCTGTACCTGCTTTCTGTACCAGTAGAGTTTCAGACGAAAAAAAACCCTGTAGAAACAGGGCTTTTAAGAGTATGGCATCGCCTAGGAGAATCGAACTCCTCTTACCAGGATGAAAACCTGGGGTCCTAACCGATAGACGAAGGCGACATAACATTTCTACTACTTCTGGTGGAGCTAAGCGGGATCGAACCGCTGACCCCGTCGCTGCCAGCGACGTGCTCTCCCAGCTGAGCTATAGCCCCAAAACCTGGTGCGTAGCAAAAGAAGTAAATTATAATGCTGAAGTTAAATTAGTCAAGCTATTATTGGTAAAATAATTGTATGAAACTACAAACCTTTAAAGAAAAAACTTACTCACTTGATATTATGTATCACCTGGGTACCTACGAAAACTCTATTCACTTTATTTTTGATCATGAAAGTAAAACTTGTGCCATTATTGATCCTGCTTGGCATGCTGATCTTTTTATCAACTATGCTAAAGATAAAGGCTATAAGATTACTGATATTTGGCTAACTCATTGGCATGGAGACCACACTAATGCAGCTGATGAAATTGCACAAAAGACTGGTGCTAAAATCACTGCTGGTATTAATGAGCTGCCTTATTTAGATATCAAGCATGATTTAACAACCGTTAATGACGACGACGTCATTAGTCTTGGCGGCACTACCGCAAGAATTATAAATACACCTGGGCATACTGCTGGTGGTATTTGCTATTTATTAGACGGCCATATTGTTGCAGGTGACACATTGTTTGTTTATGGTGCTGGTCACTGTAGCCTTCCAGGTGCAAGTATTAGCGAGCTTTATGACTCCATGCAAAAGCTTAAAAAGATTGATGATAATATCATGCTTCATTGTGGACATGATTATGGTTGCAAAATTAACACCACGATGGCTGAGCAAAAATCTGGCAATGCATATTTACTATTAGATAGTGAAGCTGACTTTACGAGTTTCGTACAGGGTATGTCGCAAGGGCTGGTTACCTATCCGACTGAAGCGCTGACTTTAAAAGAAGTTAAAGCCATGTTATGATTGGATTTTTTGGAGGTTCATTTGATCCTGTGCACTTTGGACATTTGAATAATGCACAACAAATTAAAAATGAGCTTAACTTGTCTGAGCTATTTTTAATGCCATGTCGAGAGCCTGTTCATAAAAAATTACTAACCTTTTCTACAGAGCAGCGCCTTCAGATGCTAAAAATAGCCATAGAAGACTTTGCAGAACTTAGCCTAGATACTCGAGAAATTAATAGGAAAAGTGAGTCTTATAGTATTGACTCGCTCAAAGAAATTGCACTAGAGCTTCCAGAAGAGATTATTTGCTTGATTATTGGTATGGATAGCTTTAACCAATTATCTAGCTGGAAAGACTATCAAATATTTCATCAATATTGTCATTTGATCGTTCTGGCAAGGCATGGGGATAAAAATGAGCAAAATTATGCTGAATTTACACTCATTCAAAGCCCTAAAGACCTTCTTAGCAAAAGCGCAGGTCTAATTTATTTTGCAAAAACAGACCTTTATGATGTTTCTTCAAGTGATATTCGCGGTATTCTGTTTGAAACTTTGCAAGAGGGTAAAATACCCGCACAAAAGAGCTTGGATGAATTAATTCCAAAGCGTATTATTAACTATCTACAAAAATTATGAGCCTAAACCTAGAAGAGCAACTTAAAGTTGTCACAGATACTATTGACGAATTAAAAGGCGAAAATATCGTCACCCTTAAAGTACTTGATCAAAGTGCTGATATTGAAGCTATCGTTGTTGCAACAGGCCGCTCTATTCAGCATGTTCGTGGTATTGCTAATAATATTAAAATTGAAGCTAAACGCTTAGGTATGAAAGTATCTGGCATTGAAGGTACTGAAACTGGACATTGGGTATTGGTTGATTTAGCAGAAGTTGTTGTTCATTTGATGACTGAAAAGACTAGAGAATTCTATAAACTAGAAAGACTTTGGTCTGGCGCTGAAAACGACTAAAAATTAATGAAGATTAACCTGATTGTGATTGGCAAAAAAATGCCAGATTGGATACAAGTCGGAATTAATCATTATCAAAAACAACTCCCCACTCAACTTAACTTTAATATCATTGCATTAGAGGCTCAAAAGCGCAAAGGTAAAAACATTACGCAAATAAAAGAGTTAGAGGGTGAATTAATTCTTAAAGCAGTTAAAGACTCTCATCTTGTAATTGCTTTTGATGAGCATGGAAAACAGCATACAACTAAGACTATTGCTCAAAATTTGAGTAATTGGCAGCAAAGTGGTGACACGATATCGCTTATTATTGGTGGCGCTGATGGCTTAAGCGATACGGTTAAATCTCATGCTAATCTGCAATGGGGGTTGTCAAGTTTAACACTTCCTCACTCGATGGCCAGACTGCTGGCGGTTGAGCAAATTTACCGGGCACACTCATTATTAACAAATCATCCTTATCATCGGGAATAATCAACCATTAACTAAAGGAAAGAAAATGAAATTAGAACTCATCAGCTTTAAACTTTGTCCGTTTGCGCAACGTGCAATTATTTCTCTCAATATCCAAAATCATGATTTTGAGACAACTTATATTAACCCAATGGACCCACCTGATTGGTTTAAGAAAATTTCTCCTAATGGACAAGTTCCCCTTCTTAAAGTGGATGATCAAGTTGTATTTGAATCCTTCGTGATTACTGAATTTATTGAAGAAATTAGCCAAACAAGTTTCCATCCTAAAGATGCTATTCAGCGTGCTAATAATCGCGCTTGGATTATCTTTTCAGGTGACCTTCTTGGTGATATGTTTGGTATTGTTACCGGTGATGAGAAAAATTTCAACACTTCTAAAGCTTCACTATTTACCAAACTGGCCAAGGTTGAATCAATCAAAGGATCTGAAAAATTCTTTAATGGCGATGAATTTAATATGATTGATGCCGCTTTTGCGCCTATTTTTATGCGCCTAGCTTGGATTAACGAATTTACCAACAATGCCCTATCGCTTGCAGAATTTAAGAATTTAAATGCTTGGAGTGAGGCGATTTTAGAAGTTGGAACTGTCAAAACTTCTGTTGTCGACGGGCTAGATGATGTTTATTATTCGAATATAGAAGGACGTGAAGGTCACCTTTCTACTCTTTTAGTAGAAGAAGATTACTAAAGTCATTTATCAAATGATCGCTAGAATGTTTTCTGGTGGTCTACCAATAGCTACACCTTTATCTGTTCGAACAATTGGACGCTCTATTAAAATCGGATTATCGATCATAGCTTGAATTAGCTCATCTTCATTTAGTGATATATCATCTAAGTTATTCTCTTTATAGGCTGCTTCAAAAGTTCTCATTAGTCCTCTTGCATCCGTTTTAAGCTCATTCAACAAAGCTTTTAACTCATCAAAGCTTGGTGGAGACTCTAGATATTTAATTATTTCAAAATCCAGGTCTTTTTCTTCTAAAATGCCTAGTGTTAGTCTAGATTTTGTACATCTAGGATTGTGGTAAATTATTGTGCTCATATTAAAAAGGTTGTTATGAAAAAAATTATTATTATACTCTCTCTACTTGCGGGCTTTAATAGTGCGCATAGCATGACTGTTGATCAAATTGTGGATGCTGCTAAGGTTGCTCAACAGCAAGATAAACAAATTATAGCACCTAGCTTTTCTTTGATTGATACCCAAGGAAATATCCACACCAATCAGTCAACCCAAGGAAAATATCTAGTGATTAATTTTTGGGCAACCTGGTGTCCACCTTGTTTGAAAGAAATTCCTGCTTTCGTAGAGTTCTATGAGAACAATAAAGATCGAGTTTTAATACTTGGACTAGACTACGAGCAGGCTGATAAAAAAGCCATTGAGGAATTTACTGACACCTTTATGGTTAACTATCCAATAGTGCTGTTTGACGAACATAACAGTCCTCAGTTTCTTAATTTTGGCGAAGTGATCGGTATGCCCACCACTTATGTTTACAACCCAAAAGGAAAGCTAGTTGATTATAAAATGGGTGAAATGGATATTGAATCTTTGCAAAACGCTATTTCAAAGTAGCCAACTTTTCGAAGATTTACCTTCATCTCTAACCAGTTTTGGTACGAGATAACCACTCAATTCAGATTTTAGTTGCTGGTGTAATTTAAGTGCCACTTCATCTTCAACGAAATATCTTTCAGCCCCTGACACATGATCCAGCATATGTAAGTAATAAGGCAAAATTCCAACTTTAAACAAATCTAGGCTAAGATTTTTTAATGTATCAGCATGGTCGTTCACCCCTTTTAAGAGTACCGCCTGATTAAGCAAAGTTAAATCTTTTAATTTGTTAATCTGCTGAACAAACCCTGCTGATAATTCTTGTGAGTGGTTGATATGAAAAACCATCACTACCTTTAATCGAGTTAATTTAAGTAAATTAGCTAGCTCAAAAGTAATCCTGCTAGGCATTACTACTGCACTTCGAGTATGAATTCGAATGATATTAATATGCTTGATATTTTCAATATTTTTAATGAGATTTTCAAGTTTAGCGTCACTTAAACTTAAAGGATCTCCACCACTTAGTATGACTTCGTTTACTTTTTTATCTGCTTGTATGTATTGCTCAATCTCACTCCAATTACTCATTGCATCATGCTGTGTGTAATTAAAATTTTGTCTAAAACAATATTGGCAATGAATAGCACATACTTGGGATGTGATCAATAGTACTCGATTACTATACTTATGAATTAGCCCAGCTATGGGTGAATTCTCTTCATCATTCAAGGGTGCTTGGCTAAAGCCAATTCGATCCATACTAGCTTGTGGCATAACCTGTTTAAGCAGTGGATCATTAGGGTTATTCTTATCAATGAGTTGGGCATATTCCAAGGGAATTTTAATAGGAAAGTTTGAATCTTCGAATGCTTGGACATTAAAAAAATCATTACTGATTTTTGCACCTTTTAGCACTTTTCTAGCTTGTTTATTCCACTGAGTCATAGGCATAAAAAAGCCCCGTCAGGGGCTCTTATAATTCGTTTTTACTTGAAGCTATTAACAGAAGTTAGCGAAGTTTTCATCTGTGTGCTCTTGGCCATCTTCATAACCTGATTCATACTCACTAGTTCTTCTTTGCTCTTCAATTTCAGGATTACCTAGGAAGCCCGCAACCCAACCTTGAATATAGTTGTCATTTACGCCCAATTCTTCCATTTTTTTAACGCCTTCATAGTAAGTCATTGCTAACACTCCTTAAATAATGTTTATAATTTTGCTGCTTATATCAGAGCTTTTTTTAACTGACATAAGATAAAGGCAATATTATAACCATTTAATTTCACAAGGTAATAAAAAACGATGAATTTATCAGAAATAACCGACGGTTTAAATGAAAAACAATGCCAATCAGTTGAGCTTGAAGACGCCAAAAATGCACTTATACTAGCGGGTGCCGGTAGTGGAAAGACTCGAGTATTGATGCATAGAATCGCCTATTTGGTTACTCAAAAAAATATTCATATGGACTCAATATTAGCGGTAACTTTTACAAACAAAGCTGCAGCGGAAATGAGAGAAAGGCTTTCCACTCTTTTAAGAAGGCCTATTCAAAGTATGTGGGTTGGTACTTTTCATGGTCTTGCACATCGTCTATTACGAATCCATTATGAAAAAGCTGGACTTACATCAGGTTTTCAAATATTAGATGCACAGGATCAATTTCGGATCGTTAAGCGGCTAATGAAAGAGAACAGTATTGATGAGACTAAGTTTCCAGTTAGAAAGGTACAGTGGTTTATCAATCAACAAAAAGATGAAGGTATTAAAGTTCAAGATGTTGATCCTGGTTATAACTTCTTTATTAAGAAAAGTCTTGAGGTTTTTGTATTGTATGAAGCGCATTGTCGTGCCAATGATTTAATTGACTTTGCTGAACTATTAGTTCGAAGCTATGAGCTACTTAAAAACAATACTGAGCTTCTTGAGCATTATCAAACCCGTTTTTCACATATTTTAGTAGATGAGTTTCAAGATACTAATACTGTTCAATACAAATGGATTCAGCAATTATTTAACGGTAGTAATCAAGTATTTTGTGTCGGTGATGATGATCAATCTATTTACGGGTGGCGAGGTGCGAAAATTGAAAACATTACCAAACTAGAAACTGATTTTGCACCCATTCAAACCATTCGACTTGAACAAAATTATCGCTCAACTGGTCATATATTGTCCGCCTCGAATGCTTTAATTGCTAACAATACTAATCGTATGGGTAAGTCCTTATGGACTGATTCTGGAAATGGTGATTTAATTGATGTGTATGAAGCACGTACTGAAACTGACGAAGCAGATTATGTTATTCGCAATATTCAAAAACTGATTAAAGATGGTGATCGTGCGAATGATTGTGCTATTTTGTATCGGTCGAATGCACAATCAAGAGTATTTGAAGAAGTATTAATTAAATACAATGTACCTTATATTATTTATGGCGGTTTAAGATTTTTTGAACGCGCTGAAATTAAAGACGCCTTAAGTTACTTACGCTTAATTGAAAATACTGCTGATAATGTTGCTTTTGAACGGATTGTAAATTTCCCAACACGAGGTATCGGTATCGCCACGTTAGAAAAAGTTCGTGAATTTGCCCGTGATCAACATACTAATTTATTCCAAGCAGCTCAACAGGTATCGTCTACCTTACCAACACGAGCTGCTAATGCATTAAATGGTTTTGTTGAGCTTATCGATCAAATGATTTATGATAGCAAGCATCTTGATTTAAGCGAGAAAGTTTCTCATTTACTTAATGCATCAGGAATTATTAATCATTATGCTAATGACAAAACTGAAAAAGCGGGCAGTAAAAAAGAAAACCTAGATGAACTGATCTCTGCTGCCAAACAATACAATCATGAAGAAGATAGTGAGATGAATGAAGTAGTTGGTTTTATTTCTTTAGCATCACTAGATTCTGCTGGCAATGCTAACGCACCTGCGGTTGATAATGTACAGCTCATGACTATTCACTCGGCTAAAGGCTTGGAGTTTCCAAATGTATTTTTAGGTGGACTAGAAGAAGATCTATTTCCATCAAGGCAATCTAAAGACGAGCCGCACCTATTAGATGAAGAAAGACGTTTATGCTATGTTGGTATGACACGCGCTATGAAAAAACTAACCTTGTCATTTGCTATTAAGCGTTTTTTACATGGTCAATCTTTATATGCTTATCCTTCACGATTTTTAGATGAAATCCCCAGTGAATACGTTAACAAAGTTAAAACAAAGTTTGGCACAACACAAGCTAATTATTCTGATTATGATATCTATAACCAAGACATTGAGCCTGAGGCAAATGGTCAGTTATCAATAGGTGCAGGTGTTAAACACATAAAATTTGGTTACGGATCAGTACTAAATTTTGAGGGCGAGGGTGATAGCGCTAGAATTCAAATAAAATTTAAATCAGCAGGTACAAAATGGCTAATTGCCAGCTATGCTAATTTAGAGTTTGTTTAGTTTTCTGATATTGACTAGGTGTACAGCCATAAAACTGGCTAAACCTTCGACAGAAGTGGCTAGGATCATTAAAGCCAGTACCGTAGCAAACGGTCGTAATTGACTGACCTTTTTGTAGCATGTCTGCTGCCATTTCTAGCTTGAGTTGCCAGTAAAAATCACCAGGTGTGCACCCTAAATGATTCTTAAACGCAGTATATAAAGCGCTTCGACTCATGCAAGCTTTTTGCGTTAACTGATTAATCTCAAAAGGCTTGGTAATGTTATGTTTAAGATAATCTATCACCATGGTAATGCTGTCAGAGTCTGACACATGATGTGCATAATTTAACAATATTTTCCTATTCTTATACCTTTCAAAGGGTGATATATCTAAATGTTTTTTCACAATTAATAATTGTTAAGTCGTAAGTCTTTTTTTTTAACCTGTTTTATACTGAGAGTCAAGTCTTTTGGACTCTGAGTCAAGATTGTTAAAAAAACATATCTATACTGTAGTTGTAACTTAATAAAAACAAAAAAGGGGAATATTATGATTTACGCACAACCGGGCTCAGAAGGCTCAGCTATTACATTTAAAACACGCTATGAGAATTATATTAATGGAGAATGGATGCCCCCGGTTAAAGGGGTTTACTTCACCAATGCAACACCTGTTACCGGAGAAGGTTTTTGTGAAATTCCTCGGTCAACTTCTGAAGATATTGATTTAGCACTTGATGCAGCCCATGCTGCTAAAATTACTTGGGGTAAAACGTCAGTAACAGAAAGATCAAACTTGCTATTAAAAATCGCTGACAGAATTGAGAAAAATACTGAAATGCTAGCTGTTGCAGAGACCTGGGATAATGGTAAAGCCATCCGCGAAAACTTAGCTGCAGATATACCACTTTGTGTTGATCATTTTCGTTATTACGCTGGTTGTATACGTTCACAAGAAGGCACAATGGGTGAGTTGGATGAAAATACAGTGTCCTATCAATTTCATGAGCCACTTGGTGTAGTTGGACAAATCATTCCTTGGAATTTTCCACTATTAATGGCAGCTTGGAAGCTTGCACCAGCATTAGTAACAGGTAATTGTGTCGTATTAAAGCCTGCTGAGCAAACACCTGTATCAATTTTGGTACTCATGGAGATTATTGGTGATTTATTGCCACCAGGCGTTCTAAATGTTGTCAATGGCTACGGTAAAGAGGCTGGAAATGCACTTGCTTCTAGCAAACGTATTAATAAAATTGCCTTCACTGGATCAACACCAGTAGGCTCACATATTTTAAAATGTGCTGCTGAAAATATCATTCCTTCAACTGTTGAATTAGGTGGTAAATCTCCAAATATATTTTTTGAAGATATTATGCAACAAGATGATGACTATATTAGTAAATGTGCCGAAGGTGCTGTATTGGCTTTCTTTAATCAAGGAGAGGTTTGTACTTGTCCTTCACGTGCCTTAATCCAAGAAAGCATTTATGATGAATTTATTGCTATTATTATTGAGCGTTCTAAGCAAATTATTCGTGGAAACCCTCTCGATACAGATACACAAGTTGGTGCTCAAGCTTCTCAAGAGCAATTTGATAAAGTTCTTAGTTATATCGATATTGGTGCAAAAGAAGGTGCTGAATTGATACTTGGTGGTGGTATTGCGCAAGTTGGATCTGAATTTGGTAACGGCTATTATATTGAGCCAACACTACTTAAAGGTAAGAACGATATGCGAATCTTTCAAGAAGAGATTTTTGGTCCTGTTGTTTCTGTTACAACCTTTAAAGATGAAGCTGAGGCTTTAGCTATTGCCAATGATTCTGACTTTGGACTAGGTGCAGGTGTTTGGACTCGAGATATCAATCTCGCATATCGCATGGGCCGTAATATTGAAGCAGGTCGAGTATGGACCAATTGCTATCACTTGTATCCTGCTCATGCAGCTTTTGGTGGTTATAAAAAGTCAGGTGTAGGTCGTGAAACTCATAAAATGATGTTAAATCATTACCAACAAACTAAAAATTTATTGGTTAGTTATAGTACTAGTCCTCTTGGATTTTTCTAAAAAAATAGCCTTAAAGAAGGCTAAATAATTTAAAAACCGCATCCATTGATGCGGTTTTTTTAATTTAAAGTTTTCTTTAAATCATCAATAGAAAAGCTTTGAACAGTTTGCTCGTCAGTATAAACTGGCTTCATTTTAGTATGTGTGCCTGATTGCTTTTCAATTTCAGTTTGACGAGAAATAACAAGATTTAAACAATCAGTAATCATTTTTTGTGTATTTTCAGTCAATGGGTGACGAAGACCTGGCTTGGTCATGGTGTCTTTTGCAACTGAGATTAGGGTTTTTCTCATGGCGCTTAGCATTCTAACTTCTAAATCCGGTGTATTGTTATCACTCATAATAAGCTCTTAATGGTTTCTAAATGTTGTAAGTAGGTTATTTTATCGGATTTATACCTTCTATTGCCTTTCATTGATTGCAGCTTCTCATTCGAACCCCATTCTTGGTCAATAACCTCTAACACCATCTCTGGATGATTACAAATTAGCACCATGTCACAACCACTATCTAGGGAAATTTTTACACGGTCTTTAATATTTTCAATGAATAAAGCACCCTGCATTGATAAATCATCACTAAAAATAACCCCATCAAACCCCAGCTTACTTTTTAAAATATCTTGAATCCAAACATTGGAAAATCCTGCGGGCTTATCATCCACTTTCGAATATATTACATGCGCTGGCATTACTGCATCAAGGCCCTCATCAACCAAACTTTTAAAAGTCGCCATGTCTTGATAAACTTCTTTTGCAGGACGGTCATCAATTGGTAAGTCTAAATGTGAATCTAATGAGACATATCCATGCCCTGGAAAGTGCTTACCAACACATTTCATCCCAGCTCTATGCATACCTTTAATTAGTGACTGTGCCAATTTAATAATTGCATCAGGATTTGAATGAAAAGCTCTGTCTCCAATCACTGAAGAATTGTCATAATCCATATCAAGCACAGGTGCAAAGGAGAAATCTACATCAATTTCTAATAACTCATACGCCAGAATAAATCCACATGAGCAGGCATATTTTATTGCTTTTTTGGGCTTTTTATCGTAAAGCTCACCCAGCTTTGACATAGCTGGCAGATGTGTAAATCCTTCTTTAAAACGCTGAACTCTTCCACCTTCATGATCAACAGAAATTAAGATATTTGGATTAACCGCTCTAATAGAACTAATCAGCTGCTTAACTTGATTAATCGATTCAAAGTTACGACTAAATAAAATAACACCGCCAATACTGGGTTTTGCTAATTGTGTTTCTTCTATCTGTGTCAATGTCAGTCCTGACACATCCATCATGATTGGTCCTAGGTTCATAATTTCTCTAATTGATATAAGGTTTAACTTTGTACACTAAATACAAAATAGGCAGTCCTATTAACGTAGTTATAATGAAAAATTGACTATAGCCAAATGCTTCAACAATACTACCCGAATAGCCACCAAAAATTTTAGGAAGAAGTGTCATTAGTGAAGAAAAAATTGCATACTGGACAGCAGTAAATTTAATATTAGTCAAACTAGATAAGAAAGCAATAAAAGCTGCACTAGCCAATCCAGCAGATAAATTATCCATAGTAATAGTTGCATAAAGCCAAGTTATGTTGTGGCCAACATTTGCCAAAACAATAAAGAGTAAATTGGTTAATGCAGAAAGCGCTGCTCCCAAAAATAATACCCTAAACACGCCCCATTTAATTGCCATTAGTCCACCTAAAAATCCTCCAGCAATAGTCATAAATAAACCAAAGGTTTTGGACACAGTGGCGATCTCTATTTTCGTAAAACCCATATCTTGATAAAAGATATTGGCTACGACACCCAGTACAATATCACTAATACGATACAAGCCAATAACTGCTAATAACAATACGGCAACACTCATTCCATATCGGCTAAAAAAATCTTTAACGGGTTCAATGTAGGTGCCATTAACCATAGACTTGTTGACCACATTAAGTTTGATCAGTAATCGAGTGGCAATATACGCTCCCGAAATGGCCAAGACCAATCTAACTGTACCAACAATAAATCCAGCCAGATGTTTGTTAGCAAAAATTTCAGTTAAGTTTGATTTAAGCGTTTTAACCAGCTCTGCACTAAAAATGAAGGTAGCAATAAATGCTACCACTATGACTAAAAATAAAGCAAAAAATCGAACGTAATCTTGGGTGGAATATTGCTCTTCATGACGACTATGGTTAGGCTCTTTGACCAGCAAGGTGGTTACCACGCCCACCATCATAACCATAATCATCACTAGATAAGTATTAGACCAAGCTGAAAAACTATACAGCTCTTTAGTAGATCCAAAATAACTAGCTAAAAATAAACCACCTGCACCAGCCGCCAACATACCAATACGATAGCCTGCAACATAAGTTGCTGAAAGTATAGACTGCATATTTTTATCGGCTGACTCAATACGATAAGCATCAATAACGATATCTTGAGTCGCTGATGAAAAGCCTAATAAAACTGCACCATAAGCCATAATAGTTAAGCTATCAATGCCAGCTTTAGGGTCAACTGATGACATGAGTAAAATTGCACTCATGATTGCTAATTGTGAAACCAGCATCCATGCACGACGACGGCCTAATAGTTTAGTCAAAATCGGTAAAGGCAAGCGATCGACTAAGGGTGCCCAAACAAACTTAAATGAGTAGCCTAATGCAGCCCAAGAAAAAAAAGTAATACTAGATTTTGCAACACCCGCCTCATTCAGCCACAGACCTAATGTGGAAAAAATAAGCAAAATCGGTACGCCTGCTGAAAATCCCAAAAATAGCATAGCAGCTACCCGAGGGTGAACAAATAGTCGAAGACTTTCTAACACTGAATCCAGGGCATGCCTTCATGACGCCATCCATTGACATTGCCACGTTGATCCTCTTCATCAAGATCGCCTTCAAAACTATTCACTACATGGGCAATGTTAGTAAATTCGTTTTTAACTAGACATTTTCCTGCATCATTAGAGCGATAACCACTTCGACAAATTAAAATAATTTCAGCATCTTTATCAATATCAAACCGTGAAAATATCTTAATAAACTTCTCCTCATCTACTTCCCATTCTGGCTCATCTAACAACGGAATAAGGATTGAGTTTGGTACTCGTCCTACAAATTTATTCTCCGCTTCACAGCGAACATCGATCAAAATAGCGCCTTCTAGAATAAGCTTAACTGCTTTTTTTGGTAAATAATTTTTAATCATTTGATCACCACCTCTTCGCCTACTTTGACTTGACTGAACAGTTGAATGATATCATTGTTTTTCATACGGATACAGCCTTTTGACCCAGGCTCTCCCATGCTGTATTCATCGGCTGAGCCATGAATATAAATATATCGCTGTTTGGTATTTTTATTGTGTAGTTCGACTCCATCAAGCCAAAGAATACGAGATAAAATCCAATCCCTACCAGGCTGCTCATCAAACAGTTTTTTTGAATAAACCTCACCTGTTGGCACGCGCCCTACTAGCACCGAACCTAATTCTAAGTCATCACCAATTTTTTCAGTAATTTTAAACTTTCCCAGAGGTGTGCAAAAAGACCCTTGCGTTTCACCAATGCCATTAGCAGCGCTGCTAATTAAATACACTGCATCTTTATAGGTTAAAGTTTGATTAGCAATATTGATTGTAATCATAAGAGTGTATTATTTGGTGAAGAGCGCAATAGATTCAACATGGGCAGTTTGAGGGAACATGTCCATTACCCCAGCAGTATCGAGTTTATAACCTAGTTCAATTAGTTTAGCCGTGTCGCGAGCAAGTGTTGCAGGATTACATGACACATACACCAAGCTCTCCACGCCTAATTTTGGTAATAGCTCTACAATTTCAATGGCACCAGAGCGTGCCGGATCAATAAGTGCCTTATTATAAGTTTTACCTCTGAACCACTCAAAGCCTTCCACCTCTTTAAAAAGATCAGCTTTGTAAAAATCAGCATTGGTTATTAAGTTTTTTTTAGCATTATATTTTGCACGCTCAATCAAGCCCAAGTCACCCTCTATACCAACAACATGTTTAGAATATTTAGCAATAGGCAAGGTGAAATTACCCAAGCCACAAAACAGATCAATCACTTCATCTTGATCATTAAGCTCCAACATTTCTAAGGCTAAATTGATCATTTTTTGATTTAACTTAAAATTAACCTGAGTAAAGTCGGTCGATAAAAACTCCATGACAATGTCATGATCAGGGTGTGAATAAGTCAATACTGCAGGTTTATCTATAGGTTTAACCGTATCTGGGCCACCACTTTGAGTATAGAAAGTAACGTTTAACTCATTAGCGCAATCTAGCAATATTTGTTCATCTTGCTCGTTAAGTGATTCCAAATGGCGCAATATTAACACTGTGCTATTTTCAGCTATAGCCACTTCAAGTTGTGGCACTTGTGATTTAATGGAAAGCTTGCCAATGCATTCGGCCAGAACTCCAAGATTGTCACCTAATGAAGGGTGTAATACTTCGCAACGGCTCATATTGGTAATGAAACCAGATTTCTTTTCTCTAAAGCCGACTAAAACTTTCTCTTTTTTGGCAACATAACGAACACCCAATCTGGCTTTACGTCGATAACCCCAGCTTTGTTCTTGAAGCGGCTCAAGCCAGTGTTTTGGTGCAACTTTAGCTTGGCCAGAAAATGCATCTTTTAACCATTCTGCTTTAGCTTGGATTTGATCTTCACTAGACAAGTGTTGAAATGAACAACCTCCGCAAATCCCAAAGACTTCACATTTTGGTGCGATTCTATTATTAGCTGGTTTTAATACCTCTATAACATCCGCTTCTTCAAACTTGGCTCGAGAAAATGTCCGATCAGCGAGTACTTTTTCTCCTGGCAAGGCACCACTCACAAAAACAACTTTTTCTTCTAAGTGCGCAATACCACGACCTTCATGAGACAATGATTCAATGTCTAATTCGTAAGTTTTGGCCTTTGGCTTTCTTCTTCTACCCATGATACTCTTTGGCTAATTAATTGGTCTGATTATCTAATAATTCCACCCAATGTTTAACGGGAATTTCACTGTCTTTTTGTAAATGCATTAAGCAGCCGATATTTGCCGTTACAATCATCTGTGGATTGGAAGCGTTCAAATTGTTTAGCTTATTTTTCTTGAGTTTATTTGAAAGGTCTGGCTGGAAAATTGAATATGTACCTGCCGAGCCACAACATAAATGGGAGTCTTTAACGGGGGCTGGCGAATAACCTAGAGAGTCTAGAATTGAATTAACTAATCCTGCTAATTTTTGACCATGTTGGAGCGTACAAGGCTCATGATATGAAATATTAACCTGCTCCAACTTAAGCTTAGACAAATCTTTATCAATTAAAAATTCAGCAATATCTTGGGTTTTGTTAGAGATTTCTTGTGCTTTTTGATAGTAATCATCTCCCTGTGTAAATAGTGAAGCATAATCTTTCATCATTAGTCCACAACCACTAGCACTAGAAATAATCGTATCAACATCAAACTCTATCCAAGTATCAATATTCGATTTAATTTTAATCAGTGCATCGTGTTCAGCGCTAAGATGCAGATCTACTGCACCACAACATTGTTTTTGTGGAGTTTCAATGGCTTCAAAGCCTAATTTTGCTAAAATATTCTTAATACTATGATTAATATTAGGTGCAAGCACAGGCTGCACACAACCACCTAATAGTAAAACTTTTTTATTATTGACAATTGGCTCAATAGCTTCACCTTGTTTTTTTGAATGTCTGGAAATAAGTCCAATCGGATTAAAAAGCACTGGCGTGGTTAAAAGTTTACGTATTGAATAACGCATTGCTTTTTGCCAAATAGGTCTTTTTTGTTCAACAAACTCTCTACCAATTTCGATCAACTTTCCATATTCAACTCCCGAAGGGCAAGTGGTTTCACAAGCTCTACAAGTAAGACAACGATCCAGGTGCTTAATACTTTCACCAGAGAAATGATTTTTCTCAAGAGAAGATTTGATTAAATAAATACGCCCACGTGGAGAGTCGAGTTCTGAGCCAAGTAACTGGTATGTAGGGCAAGTAGCTAAGCAGAATCCACAATGCACGCATTTTCGAATAATTTCATTTGCTTTAAAATTAGCAATCTGATTTGTTTGCATTAATTAAATATTCCTCTTGGATCAAATACTGCTTTTAGTCGGCTTTCAATTACTTCACGCAGCACTGAACGCTCAACTTTTTTAATATGGGGTCTAAGCTCTCCCACATAATGACGCGGTATTACTTTAAAGCTAATTTGAGTAACAACAGCCAATTGGCCTTTTGAACCAATCAGCATTCTAGCGACGTCATAACCAGCCACATTTTTCATCACTTGCCCGCCAAAATTTAGCAATTCACCCGAACCATCAATAATCTGTACACCAAGAACACTGTCAGATAAATCTTGAGCACCATTAGCATAAGCAGCGCCAATGCTTTGTTTTTGGTTTTCAACATAAAACGGCAATACTTGGTTATTTTTAGCGAGTACTTTGCAAATTTCAGCAATGGGTGTACTGGCCTTAACCGTAATAACTAACTCTTCTGAGAAATACTCCTCAACACCTGTATGATTTAGCCAGCTACTAGTAATATGAAGACCACTGGATGATTTAATTTCTTCTTGTAACTTTGAAAGGTTATCTGACATTAAAATCGCTCCAGTTCAGGATGAGGTAACTTCCCATGATGAACATGCATTGCACCCAGTTCTGCACATCTATGCAACTCAGGAATTGCTTTGCCAGGATTGAGTAATAATTCTGGATCAAACACAGCTTTGATTTGATGAAAAATCTCTAATTCTTTATCATTGAACTGATGACACATAGCATCTAGCTTTTCAACACCAACGCCATGTTCGCCAGTAATACTGCCGCCCATATCTACACTTAATCTTAAAATTTCAGTACCAAATTCTTCAGTTCTTTCAAGCTCACCTGGAATATTTGCATCATACAAAATTAAAGGGTGTAGATTACCGTCACCCGCATGAAAAACATTGGCCACCCTAAGTTTGTATTTTTTAGATAACATGTTAATTTTTTCTAGCATATCAGCTAAGTGACGCCTTGGAATCGTGCCGTCCATACAATAATAGTCAGGAGATAATCGTCCTACAGCAGGAAAGGCAGACTTGCGACCTTTCCATAAATCTAAGCGCTCTTTTTCGTTGTTTGATACTTTAATGCTAGATGCAGATGATAAGACTTTTAAAACCACCTCGAGCTCAGCCTGAACTTCAGATTCTGAGCCATCTAATTCGCATAATAATAATGCTTGCGCATCTAGTGGATAACCTACTTTAGCAAAACCTTCTGCGGCTTCAATGGCAAAACTGTCCATCATTTCAAGACCAGCTGGAATAATACCTGCTTTAATAATTTCAGCCACTGAATTGGCACAATCGCGCACCGAATCAAACCCAGCCATTACCACCCTGGCTAATTTTGGCGTTCGAGTTAGCTTAACTGTAATCTCTACAATAACGCCTAGTAAACCTTCAGATCCATTCATGACTGCCAACAAGCCAAGCCCTTGGTCATCTCTAGATAAAACTAATTCTTCACCATTAATGGTTAAGATTTTAATTGCCTCAACATTATGTACAGTCAAGCCATACTTTAAACAATGTACGCCACCTGAATTTTCAGCTACATTACCGCCAATGCTGCAAGCTATTTGACTAGAAGGATCCGGTGCATAATACAAACCATGCTCAGCAACTGCTTCACTAATAGCAATATTTCGCACACCTGGCTCCAGTACGGCTAATTGGTTTTCAACATCGACAGATTTAATCTTATTAAGCTTTGACAAACCTAACACAATTGATTGTGCCATAGGCATTGCACCGCCTGCTAAACCTGTACCTGCACCGCGAGTAACAACTGGCGTATTGTGTTGCTTACAAATTTTTAAAACGTGCTTAATTTGTTCAACCGTTTCTGGCAATACAACTGCCAAAGGTTTTTGTCGATAAATACTTAGCCCGTCACATTCAAATGGGCGCGTATTCTCTTCACCAACTAAGACAATATCTTTTGGCAGTTTTTGTAATAATTCATCAATAACTTTCATGTTTATGAATTATAGTCAATTTATTAATTAATCACTAAGAGTTGTGGATTGTATTTTGTATCTTTTATTAATTTATAATGCTGATTATATAGCGACCCTCCAATTTCGTTATTGATATAAAACCTATCTAAATTGCTTGCTATACTCATTCTTAAAACCTTGAAAATTTTTCACATAATATACTTCCATACCTGTTGCCCTTTACTTTTTACTATAAACAAAATAAGGCTAAATACCCTTAACTAAAGCGCGAGATAATTTAATAAAAAGCTTCGAGCAATTAATTATAATGGTCTACTTGAATTTTTCAATCAATAAGAAACTATGAAATCATTTAATCCACCTATCCGAACTCTAATGGGTCCTGGACCTTCTGATGTACATCCTAGAATTTTATCAGCGATGGCTCGCCCTACAATTGGTCATTTAGACCCTGCTTTTGTTGGCATGATGAATGAAACCAAAGAAGGTTTAAAGTACATTTTTCAAACTGAAAATGAGTTAACTATGCCTGTTTCTGCACCAGGTTCTGCTGGTATGGAAACTTGTTTTGCTAATCTAGTTGAGCCAGGTGATAAAGTAATTGTCTGTATCAATGGTGTATTTGGTATGCGCATGAAAGAAAATATCACGCGTTTTGGTGGTATAGCAGTTGTTGTTGAAGATGCTTGGGGTTCAGCAGTATCGACGGATAAAGTCGAAGAAACTTTAAAAGAAAATCTAGATGCTAAAATTTTGGCTTTTGTTCATGCAGAAACTTCTACTGGTGCAATATCTGATGCCAAGACACTTTGTAAAATGGCCCATGATAATGATTGCGTTACAATTGTAGATGCAGTTACTTCTCTAGTAGGTTCTGAATTACGTGTTGATGAGTGGGAAATTGATGCTATTTATTCAGGTACTCAAAAATGTTTATCAGCTATGCCTGGTATTTCACCTGTTAGTTTTAATGAACGCGCTTTAACTAAAGTTAAAAATCGTAAAATCCCTGTTACTTCTTGGTTCTTAGACCTAAACTTGGTTATGGGCTACTGGGGTGAAGGCGCAAAAAGAACTTATCATCACACTGCACCCGTAAATACACTTTACGGTTTACATGAATCTTTAGTAATGATTACAGATGAAGGGCTAGAAAACTCTTGGGCGCGTCATCAAAAGAATCATGAAGAGCTACGGGGTGGTCTTGATGCGATGGGTATTAAATTCTTAGTTGATGAAGCAGATCGCCTTCCACAGCTTAACACTATCTTCATTCCAGAAGGTGCAGATGATGCTCAAGTTCGTTCAACATTGCTTAACGATTACAACTTAGAAATCGGTGCAGGGCTTGGTGCTTATGCAGGTAAAGTATGGCGTATTGGTCTTATGGGTCATTCTTCTAGAAAAGAGAATATCACCTTATGTTTAGCTGCATTAAAAGCGACATTAGGAAAATAAGCTAACAAGCTAAACCAAAAAAGGCGCCCCGCAAGGGTCGCCTTTTTTTTGGATGAATACTTATTAAGTTAGTTTAGCTAATAATTCTTCTTCAGTTTCCACGCGATTAGGATCAGACAGACAGCAGTCTACTGGACAAACTTCAACACACTGAGGCTCATCAAAATGACCAACACACTCTGTACATTTGTCACCATCAATCTCATAGATTTCATCACCCATATAAATAGCATCATTAGGGCATTCAGGTTCGCAAACATCGCAGTTAATACATTCGTCTGTAATAAGTAAAGACATGTCTTGTCTCCTAGTAATAAATCAAAAATAAATTAATCAATATTTTACCGCATTGTTGTCCTTATTTTAATTGTGTTTTGAGGTATCATCAATGGCTATATTTATTAAGTAAAAATATCATTATGTTGCGTCTATTTATCCTTTTATTAGCCACCTTAATATCACTCTCTCCTCAGGCAAAACTCGCTGATGGCCTGTATGCAAATCTACATACCAATCAGGGTGATATCATTGTCCAACTTGAATTTGAAAAAACACCTTTAACAGTGATTAATTTTGTTGGTTTGGCAGAAGGTAAGAAAAAATCAAACATTCAAATTGGTAAGCCTTTTTATAATGGCTTGAAATTTCATCGTGTGATTGATAATTTCATGATTCAAGGCGGTGACCCACAAGGCAATGGTACTGGTGGTCCAGGGTATAAATTTAATGATGAAATTACCGATTTGTCTCATGACAGTGCTGGTATTTTATCTATGGCAAATTCTGGCCCTGATACCAACGGCTCTCAATTTTTTATTACCCACAGGGCAACTCCTTGGCTTGATAAAAAACATACTGTATTCGGCCATGTTGTTGAAGGCATGAGCGTGGTTAACAACATTAAAAAAGACGATTTCATACGCAATGTAAAGATCATTCGTATCGGTGAGATGGCCGAGAAATTTAAAGCTAATGAAGACACTTTTAATCTAGAGAATGGTAAGGATTCCAACAAGGAATTAAAAAAACTTAATGGTAAAAAGGCTAAGCTTTTAAAATTTGTTAGCGATAACTACCCTAATGCTAAAATTACTAAGCAAGGTCATTTTATTGAAACTAACCAGACGGGTAGTGGCGACAAAGCTAACAAAGGTGATTTAGTCAAAGTTAATCTTTCAATCGACATAGATAATGGTACAAATATGCGAGAAGCTGGTGAACCACTTTCTTTTGCTGCAGGGTCAGGCTCGATTATTAGTATTATCGATACCTCTGTATTAGAAATGACAACGGGTGAAAAACGCACACTTATAGCGCCTTATTATCAAATTTATGGAGATAGCAAGCGTGGTGGTTTATCATCAGATGCCATTCTAATCTTTCAGTTGGAATTAATTTCCATTAATGACATCCAATAAACCCTTATGTTTTTAGAATTCATCACCCTATTAACCCAATTCGATTCTGGATTTGGTGTTCTTACTTATTTAACCCTTAGAGCTATTCTAGCAATGCTTGCTGCATTGTTAATTAGCTTAGCATTGGGCCATTATTTTATTGATAAATTACACCTTTATCAGATTGGTCAAGTGATTAGAACTGATGGCCCAAAGTCTCATCTTAGTAAATCAGGCACGCCAACGATGGGTGGCGTTATGATTCTTTTCTCTTTCATTATTAGTTCATTAATATGGGCTGATTGGTCAAGCTTATATTTGTGGGTTGTACTTACCACTGCTATTATATTTGGTGGAATCGGATTTATAGATGACTACCTTAAAATCAAACATAAATCTTCTGATGGTTTAAGCTCTCGCCAAAAAATACTAGGTCAATCTTTAGGTGCTATTGCTATTGGCCTTTGGATTGCCTTAGCATCAACCAACCCTATCCAAACTGAATTACTCATTCCTTTTGTTAAAGATATATCACTGCCACTGGGTCTTATTGGATTTTTGGTATTAACCTATTTTGTAATGGTTGGATCATCTAATGCTGTTAATCTTACTGACGGATTAGACGGCTTGGCCATCATGCCTGTTATTCTTATTTCCAGTGCTTTAGCGTTATTTGCCTATATCAGTGGTAACTACAATTTTTCAACGTATCTTAATATGCCATTTATGCCTGGTACCGGTGAATTATTTGTCATTTGTAGCGCTCTAGTTGGTGCAGGACTTGGGTTCTTATGGTTTAACACCTACCCTGCTGAAATTTTTATGGGTGACGTAGGCTCTTTAGCACTCGGCGCTATTTTAGCTGTTATTGCTATTTTATTGCGTCAAGAGATTTTATTATTTATTATGGGCGGCGTCTTTGTGGCAGAAACATTGTCTGTTATTATTCAAGTCGCTTATTACAAGCGCACTAAAAAACGCTTCTTCTTGATGGCACCTCTTCATCATCATTTTGAGCAAAAAGGTGTTTCAGAACCTAAGATTATTGTGCGTTTTTGGATGGTCACTTTAATCTTGGTACTCGTTAGTCTTGCTTCAATCAAGATACGTTAAAATACACAGATGAATAAATGGGATCGGCGTTACCTAGCACTTGCTAAAGAAGTTTCTACTTGGTCAAAAGATCCGTCGACTCAAGTGGGTGCGGTGACTGTTGGTAGCAAAAAAGAAGTATTGTCTCAAGGTTTTAATGGCTTTCCTCGTGGAATCAAGGATAGCGATGAACGCTATAATGATAGAGAAACTAAATACAAACTGGTGGTTCACGCTGAAATGAATGCCATCTACAATGCAACCTATTCTGGTACCTCCCTTGATGGCGCCACTTTATATATCTATGGTCTTCCAATTTGCTCAGAATGTGCCAAAGGTATTATTCAGGTGGGCATTAAAAAAGTTGTCGTTGAAAAATCTAAAGAACTAGATAACTGGAATGAAAGCATTAAACTCTCTAAAAAGATGTTTGATGAAGCCGGTGTTGAGTTAATCATTAATAATAAAAAATAAACATGTCTGAACTCTCCAAACGCCGCACCTTTGCGATCATTTCTCACCCTGACGCCGGTAAGACTACCGTTACTGAAAAGCTGCTTTTATATGCTGGTGCGATCAAAACTGCAGGTAGTGTTAAAGCTAGAAAAGCCAATACACATGCAACCTCTGATTGGATGGAAATGGAAAAAGAAAGAGGTATTTCTATTACCTCATCCATCATGCAATTTGATTACGACAACCATGTTATTAATCTACTTGACACACCAGGGCACGAGGACTTCTCTGAGGATACTTATCGCACACTTACAGCGGTTGATTCAGCCCTCATGGTGATCGATGTTGCTAAGGGTGTAGAAATGCGCACCATCAAACTTATGGAAGTTTGTCGCCTGCGTGATACGCCAATTCTCACCTTCATTAACAAGCTTGATCGCGAAGGTAAAGAGCCAATTGACTTGTTGGATGAAGTTGAAACTGTTCTTAATATCGAATGTGCGCCCATTACTTGGCCAATTGGCATGGGTAAGCGCTTTAAAGGCGTGGTGCATTTACTTGAAGATAAAGTCTACTTATATGAGTCAGGAAAGAACTCAGAGATTGGTGAGAACATTATTATTGATGGGGTTGACAACCCAAAACTTGATGAATTACTCGGCACTGACGTCGCTCAAGAAATGCGAGATGAAGTTGAGCTTATTACCCAAACCACCGCGCCATTTCAAATAGGGGCATTTTTATCAGGTAAGCAAACTCCAGTATTTTTTGGCTCAGCTATTTCTAATTTCGGTATTCAAAATCTACTAGATGGTTTTATCCAATATGCGCCGGTTCCTCAAAATAGAGACTCAGATGTACGCAAGGTTAAGCCTGATGAAACCAAACTAACTGGTTTTGTATTCAAGATCCAAGCCAATATGGATCCAAAGCACCATGATCGCCTAGCCTTTATGCGTATTGTTAGCGGTGAATACAAAAAAGGTATGAAAGTCTTGCAAGTTGCTACCGGTAAACAAATCAAAATTGCTAATGCAGTGACCTTTATGTCGCGTGAACGCTCAAGCACTGAAGTTGCTTATGCTGGTGATGTTATTGGTATTCACAATCACGGTGGCATCAGTATTGGTGACACTTTCACTCAAGGTGAAAAACTAGAATTTAAAGGTATTCCAAACTTTGCACCTGAGCTATTTCGTCGTGCTCAACTCAAAGATCCTCTTAAGGCCAAAGCTTTGCAAAAAGGCCTTGATCAACTCTCTGAAGAAGGTGCCACTCAGGTGTTTCGCCCTATTATCAATACTTCTCAAATTTTGGGCGCGGTTGGTATTTTGCAATTTGATGTCGTAGCACATCGATTAAAGTATGAATATGGCGTTGATTGCCAATTTGAAGCCATTGCTGTGGCAACTGCTCGATGGATTTCAGGCACTAATAAAGACATAGAACAGCTTAAAGCTAAGGCAGGTAATAATGTTGCGATTGATTCAGCCGGCGTATTAACTTATTTAGCGCCGTCTACGGTTAATCTTCAGCTGACCATGGAGCGCCATCCAAATATCGTTTTTTCAGCGACCAGAGAGCACTAAAGTTTATGTTTTAACTGATCAACATCAGAATAAGATAAGGCACTAAATTAAACATAAATATTGCTAATTTGTAAAAGCCGATTCCACCATAATGAATTGCGTTAAAACTTTCTTTAGAAATAGGAATCTAATAACTGTGCATCTGATATGTATAATTATATCTATGTTTAATCGTTATCACCCAAAGTATTCACACGGTGTAATTAATAACCACACTCTATCCTAAAAAACTTTGCTATAGCTGTATTGTTATAATTAAGACCTTGATATTTAAAAATTTTGAATATGAACTGTAAACATCTATTTTTAGGGTATAAAAATATTTTTTTTACATATAAACTGGCTTTATTGTGTCTCACAAGAAAAAAACCAGCTGTTTAAAGCTGGTCTATTTGAAAATATCAGAAATTTTGTAAATGAGTCAATAATTGACTCATTATTAGGCTTATTTGTTAGCCTTCAACTTCGGCGTCAGTTTCAGTATTATCGTCTGACTCTTCCCCTTCAGTTTCAGCGATTTTAGCCACAGATACTAGCTTTTCACCTTTGGAAATATTGATTAGTGTCACACCTTGGGTGTTACGACCAATAATTGATACATCTGCTGCTCGAGCTCGAACCAATGTTCCTTTGTTAGAGATTAACATCATTTCATCTTCGTCAGTTACCTGAATGGCACCAACTACTTTACCATTGCGATCAGATGTTTTAATTGAAATAACGCCTGATCCACCTCGTGCTTGAGCGCGATATTCATCTAGCCCTGTACGTTTTCCGTAGCCTTTTTCAGTTGCTGTAAGAATTGGACTTGAATCATCTGCCACAATAGCAGAGACGATCTCATCATCAACCAGCTTCATTCCGCGAACACCAATGGCAGTTCGGCCAACAGCGCGAACATCTGCCTCTTTAAAGCGAATCGATTTACCATTCGCAGAGAACAGCATAATATCGTTATTACCTGAGGTAATGTCAACACCAACTAATTTGTCGCCATCTCTAAGCTCGATAGCAATAATGCCGCCTTTTCTTGGTCGTGCAAAATTCGTTAATGAGGTTTTCTTACAAGTACCACTACTAGTTACCATGAAAACAAATTGGTCATCGGTAAACTCAGAAACCGGCAAGATTGCGTTAATCACTTCATCTTTGTCAAGTGGTAATAAATTAATAATTGGCTTACCTTTAGCAGTACGAGAAGCCATTGGTAATTCATAGACTTTCAGCCAATGAACTTTACCTGCTGAAGAAAAACATAAAACGGTATCGTGAGAATTGGCAACAAACAACTGATCAACGAAATCTTCGTCTTTCATCTTAGTGGCCGCTTTACCTTTACCACCTCGTCGTTGCGCTTGATAATCACTAAGCGCTTGTGCTTTAACGTAACCACCATGAGATAAGGTAACCACGCGCTCTTCTTGAGCGATAAGATCTTCTAGTGTTAGATCGATCTTATGCTCGATGATTTCACTCATGCGAGCATCTGCATACTCATCACGAATTTCAATAAGTTCGTCGCGGATCACTTGCATAAGGCGATCTGGATTTTGTAAGATATCTAATAAATATTTAATACGCTCTAATAATTCATTAAATTCATCAAATATTTTGTCTTTTTCAAGACCTGTTAAACGATGAAGCTTAAGATCAAGAATGGCTTGTGCTTGTTTCTCTGATAACTGGTAATCACTGCTCGCTTGCAGACCCAATTCAGCTGGTAAATCTTCTGGCTTAAACATCGCCATATCACGATCACCAATTAACTCTTTAATGACAGAACCCTGCCAAGTTTTAGCCGCTAAAGAAGCTTTAGCTTCTGCTGGATTTTGCGCTGCTTTGATTAGTGTAATAATTTCGTCGATATTATGAAGTGCAACTGACAAGCCTTCTAAAAGATGGGCACGATTTCTAGCTTTATTAAGATCAAAAATCGATCGGCGGGTTACCACATCTCTTCTATGAGAGATAAATGCTTCTAAGATATCCTTAAGCTTCATCAGCTTAGGCATGCCTTTATCGATGGCAACCATATTGATACCAAATACAGTTTGCATTTCTGTAAGCTTGTAAAGATTATTAAGCATCACTTCTGGCACTTCACCACGACGGAGCTCTATCACCATACGCATGCCGTCTTTATCAGACTCATCTCTAAGGCCGGTAATACCGTCAATACGCTTATCTTTAACTAATTCTGCAATCTTACCAATCAGACGGGCTTTATTGATTTGATAAGGTAGTTCAGTGACGACAATGCTTTGCTTATCTTCGCCTTCGACATGCGATACAGATCTAAGGTAGATTTTTCCTTTGCCTGTTTCATAGGCTTGGCGAATACCGCTAGCGCCATTAATAATGCCGGCTGTTGGGAAATCTGGCCCTGGCATAACTTCTAATAATTCATCTATCGAAATATCTTCGTTGTCGATTGTTCTAAGGCATGCTTCAACCACTTCACCTAAATTGTGCGGTGGAATGTTGGTTGCCATACCAACTGCAATACCCGATGATCCATTAACTAATAAGTTTGGTACACGAGCTGGTAGAACACTAGGCTCTGATTCTGAGCCATCATAGTTTTCATTAAAATCAACAGTGTCTTTTTCAAGATCGCGTAATAATTCATGAGATAACTTAGTCATACGAATTTCTGTATAACGCATTGCTGCCGCTGAATCACCATCAACTGAGCCAAAGTTACCTTGACCATCAACTAAAATATTACGCATTGAGAATGGTTGCGCCATTCGTACAATAGTATCGTATACCGCTGTGTCGCCATGTGGATGGTATTTACCAATAACATCACCAACAATACGAGCTGATTTTTTATAAGATTTGTTGTAGTCATTGCCAAGAACATCCATCGCGTATAAAACTCGACGGTGAACTGGTTTTAAGCCGTCTCGAACATCAGGCAATGCGCGTCCAACAATTACACTCATCGCGTATTCCAAATAGGAATCACGCATCTCATCTTCAATAGTAACTATTGGAAAATTTGGCTCAAAAACTTTGGGATTATCGGTGTTTATCGGATCATCTGACATACAAGAAATTGCTTAGTTAAACGAGCTTTTATTGTACCCTAAACTACTTAAATTTACACAATGAAAATGTGTAAATAAGATGAAGATTTTACAAAAGATTTAAATGACTAAATGATTGTTAAATCAATTAGTCAGCTGTTTTTTGGTTTGCACAGATTGTGCTAGTATTTTAAGCAGTGATTTGGTATCTTCCCAGTTGATACAGCTATCAGTAACACTCACGCCATATTCAAGAGAATCTAGTGGTCCAATCGATTGATTACCTTCGTTAATATTTGACTCGATCATGACGCCAAAAATTTTGTCAGTGCCCTTTGAGATTTGATCCGCAATGTTTGCACCAACTTTCAACTGATTTTTAAATTTCTTTTTACTATTAGCATGTGAGAAGTCAACCATAACTCGGTGATTTAAACCTTTACTTAATAATTGCTGAGAAGCGCTCTCAACATGAGAGGCTTCGTAATTTGGTCCATCAGAACCGCCTCGCAAAATAATATGCGTACTGTCATTGCCAGAAGAGGTGTAATGGCTCACACCACCCTCTTTATTGACTGACAACAAATGATGAGGGCTGTAAGCAGATTTAATCGCATCAATAGCAATTCTAAGCGATCCAGTAGTACCATTTTTAAACCCAACAGGGCAAGACAACGCAGAAGCCAGCTCACGATGTGATTGGCTCTCTGTCGTACGTGCACCAATTGCACCCCATGAGATAAGATCAGAGATATATTGCGGCGTGATTAAATCAAGATACTCCACAGCCACTGGCATGTTCATATCAGAAATATCAGTGAGTAAATGACGAGCGATTTTTAAACCTTTGTTAATGTTAAAACTTTCATTCAAATCTGGATCGTTAATTAAGCCTTTCCAACCAATCGTTGTGCGTGGTTTTTCAAAGTACACACGCATCACGATAAATAAATCTTCTTTAAGCTCTTCTCTTAATGCAACTAATTTTTGTGCATAATCTCGAGCTGCTGCTGAATCATGAATTGAACAAGGGCCAACAATTACCATCAGTCGTTTATCTTCGCCTGCTAAGATATTAGAAATGGTTTCACGTGCTTGAAAAATACCTACAGAACTCTTTTCACTTAGTGGGAATTGCCCCATTAGCTCATTAGGCGCCATAATAGGCGCGCTTGAGGTTATTCTTAAATTGTCAGTATTATATTTCATGTGCTTACTTTTGATTTTCAATCAATGCGTAGGCTGAGTGGTTATGAATTGATTCAAAGTTTTCTGATTCAAGACAGTAGTAGTTAACATTTTCATTTGCATTTAAATCAACTGCAATATCACGCACTAAGTCCTCAACAAACGCAGGGTTATCATACGCTCTTTCAGTCACGACCTTTTCATCTTCTCGCTTTAGTATTGCATACAATTCACATGATGCTTTCTTTTCAGCAAGATCGATTAAATCCTCTATATATAAAGTCTTTCCAGCTGTCGCTTTCGCCTTAATAGTAATGTGAGAACGCTGATTATGCGCACCATACTTTGAAATGCTCTTAGAGCAAGGACAAAGACTAGTAACCGGAACTACAACTTTCATCATGACATCAGTAACACCTTTATCAAGAGAGCCATATAAAGTAACTTGATAATCCATTAATGATTCAACACCTGAAGAAGGTGCTTTTTTCATTCTAAAGAAAGGAAAATCTAAAATAATATGTGCAGTCTCAGACTCTAATCTATCACAAACTTTTGCAATCATATCACCAAAATTGCTACTATCAAACTCGCAAGGACCTTCATTTAAGATTTGAATAAAACGCGACATATGTGTGCCTTTGACATTTTCAGGCAATGTGACTGTCATTGTAAAATTACCTACTGTTGGAGACTTTTTGCCATCACGATCTATGTATGTAATAGGGTGAGAAATATCTTTAATGCCGACTCTATCAATAATAATTTGACGAGTATCTAGGTTATTTTGAGTATCAGGTAAATCACAAGATTTCATAATTAATCCTCCGAATAAGTGACAGATGCTCGTAGTGTTTCCCAAATGGTCACTTCTTTGACACGAACATCTTGATTGTTAATAAGTAGTCCGACTTCATCATAAAAATATTTAGCAATATTTTCAGCTGTCGGGTTAAGCTCGTCAAAAGGTGCAACATCATTTAAATATTGATGATCCAGTCTTTTAACAACAACTTTAGTTTGGTTTTTGATTTCTCGAAAGTCAATGGCCATGCCAATATTATCGAGAACTTTAGAGGCGACAAGCATTTCCACTTGCCAATTATGGCCATGCAAACGAGAGCAGTCTCCTGGGTAATCTCTCAGCGAATGTGCTGAGGCGAAATCGGTAACAATTTTTAGGACGAACATTTCGGAAAAATTGGTAAAAAAAATTTAATTATACCTTTGATAGCATCGATATTACACCCTGAATAATCGGGTGTTTCTACTCTACTGCTTCGATCGAATAAACACCTTGATAGCCTTTAGGAAGAACATTTCCACGTCGAGCTCTTGAACCGATGTAATTAGTCAAATCTTGGAACTTAATAGTTAAGTGGCGCTTGCCTGCATAGACTTTAAGATTTTGAGTGTCTAACAAGACACAAACGCTTACAACAAACTCTTCTCTGGCTTTTAGATCTTTTGAAGGAATCTGAATAAGTTTGTTACCTTTACCTTTAGATAAAATAGGTAGTTCAGAGACCAAGAACACTAATAATCGTCCGCGATTAGTCGCAACAGCGACGTATTGTTTTTCTAAGTCATTAACACGAACAACCCTCATGACATTGGCACCTTCTGGCACACTTAAAAAAGTCTTTCCGGCTTTTTTCTTAGAGAGTAAATCACCAATGGTACCAATAAATCCGTAACCTACATCTGAAGCTAGTAAGATATGTTGCGCTTCATCACCCATAAGTACATCAACAAACTCAGCGCCTGTTGGTGGGGAGAGTCTTCCTGTTAAAGGCTCGCCTTGTCCTCGTGCACTTGGTAATGAATTGGCTAATAATGAGTAAGATCGGCCAGTAGAATCAATAAAAATAGCATTTTTATTACTTCGACCTTGGACACTGATTAAATGACTGTCGCCTGATTTGTAATTAAGCGCTGTCGGATCTATATCATGTCCTTTTGCACTTCGTACCCAGCCTTTATCACTCAACACAACCGTGACATTTTCGGCCACGACCAAGTCATCTTCACTAAATGCTTGAGCAATAGTAACATCAGATTTAATAAGAGATCGACGCTCATCACCAAAATCTTCAATAATGGCTTTTAGCTCTTTTTTAATATAGGTTTTTAAGCGAGTATCACTAGATAGTAACAATTCTAATTTATCTTTTTCTGCGTTCAGCTCTTTTTGTTCAGACTGAATTTTAATTTCTTCTAATTTAGCAAGATGGCGCAACTTAAGCTCTAATATTGCTTCAGCTTGGATTTCGCCAAGCTTAAAGTGTGCCATTAAAATTGGCTTAGGCTTATCATTTTCTCTAATGATGGCGATCACTTCGTCAATATTTAGAAAGGCAACTAATAAGCCTTCCAAAATATGCAAACGCGATAGAATTTTATCTAGGCGGAAGTTAAGACGCTTAGTAACAATCTCAATTCTATAAGTTAGCCACTCTTTAAGCATCGGCACCAAAGGCTTAACTTGTGGCTTGCCATTTAAACCGATCACATTCATGTTAACGCGATAATTCTTTTCAAGATCAGTTGTCGCAAACAAATGCAGCATTAAGTTGTCAGCATCCACTCTATTTGAGCGTGGCACAATTACAATACGTGTTGGATTTTGATGGTCAGATTCGTCACGAATATCATCCACCAAAGGCAATTTTTTAGCACGCATTTGGCTAGCTATCTGGGTTATTACTTTAGAGCCAGAGGTTTGAAAAGGCAATGTCTCAATCACAATGTCGCCATCTTCTTTTTGGTAAGTTGCTCGCATCTTGACTGAGCCATGTCCAGTTTCGTAAATTTGTCTTAAATCTTGTGGGCTTGAAACAATATGTGCACTGGTTGGATAATCCGGCGCAGGAATAATCTTCATAATTTCATCCAAATCACTAGACGGCTTATCTAAAAGATGAATACAAGCATTAACCACTTCGACTAAATTATGAGGTGGTACGTCAGTTGCCATGCCTACTGCAATACCCGATGTACCATTCAGTAATAAGTTTGGCACTTGTGCTGGCAAGTTTTTAGGCTCTTGAAGAGATCCGTCAAAATTATCTGCCCACTCAGCTGTGCCTTGATTAATTTCACTTAATAGTAAATCTGCATAGCGCGAAAGCTTACTCTCGGTATAACGCATCGCGGCAAAAGATTTCGGATCATCTGGTGCACCCCAATTGCCTTGTCCATCAATAAATGGGTAACGATATGAAAATGGCTGAGCCATGAGAACCATTGCCTCATAACAAGCACTATCACCATGTGGATGGAATTTACCTAAAACATCACCAACAGTACGAGCAGATTTTTTGAATTTTGCGCTAGATTTAAGCCCTAGCTCACTCATCGCATAAATAATACGACGCTGAACAGGCTTAAGCCCATCACCCACAAACGGCAATGCACGATCAAGAATGACGTACATAGAATAATCAAGATAAGCGCGTTCAGAAAACTCTGCAACGCTTTGCTTCTCAAGGCCGATTTGGCTCATTTTCCCCCTGGAAATTACGGTTTTTTAAATAATTAAAAACCTTAAGTTTTGAGCTATTTTAATGCAACTTTTAGATGAAAAAAGTTAAATTATGCAAAGTCTTCTGTTGTCACACAAGAACAGAAAAGGTTTCGATCGCCATAGACGTTATCGATACGCTTTACGGGTGGGAAGTACTTGTTAGCCACTAAAGACTCAACAGGATATAAAGCCTCTTGTCGCGTATATGGATAAGTCCATTCATTGGTCATTTCGTGCGCTGTATGCGGCGCATTCTTAAGTGGGTTATTATCTTTATCCCACTCTCCAGAAATCACTTTTTGAATTTCATCATGAATACTAACCATTGCAACAATAAAACGATCAATCTCACGTTTAGATTCACTTTCAGTAGGCTCAATCATTAATGTACCCGCTACTGGAAATGACATAGTTGGCGAATGAAAACCATAATCCATCAAACGTTTAGCGATATCTTCTTCGGAAATTCCACTTTGCTCTTTAAGGGATCGAACGTCAATAATACATTCATGTGCAACCATACCTTGATCACCACGATACAAAATTGGATAACTCTGAGCTAACTCATGTGCAATATAGTTAGCGCTGACAATAGCAATTTCAGTTGAACGCTGCATGCCATATTTACCCAGTAGTTTAATATACGACCACGAGATTGGCAAAATAGAAGCAGAGCCATACATGGCTGAAGAAACAGCATTAGAATTAGACACTAATGGGTCACCTGGTAAAAACTCAGCTAAGTGAGCCTTAACACCGATTGGACCCATACCTGGACCGCCACCACCATGAGGAATAGCAAAAGTTTTATGCAGGTTAAGGTGTGATACGTCTGCACCAAACTCACCCATACGGGTAACACCAACCATGGCATTTAAATTAGCACCGTCTAGATAAACCTGTCCGCCAGCGGTATGAATAATTTCACAAATATTCTTTATTTCTACTTCAAAAACACCATGGGTTGATGGGTATGTAACCATGATAGCTGCAAGCTTATCAGCATGCTTTTGCACTTTAACATTTAAATCATCAATATCAACATTGCCTGACTCATCACATTTAACAATCACTACTTTCAAACCAGCCATAACAGCACTCGCCGGATTTGTACCGTGCGCTGATGAAGGAATTAAACAGATGTTACGATCATGATCGCCACGAGATTCATGATAAGCATGAATAGCAAGTAAGCCTGCAAACTCACCCTGTGAGCCAGCATTTGGCTGCAATGACACTGCATCATAACCTGTGACCTCACATAAATCATGCTCCAAGTCTTTAAACAATTGCTGATATCCTTTAGTTTGATCAACTGGCGCATAAGGATGTAGCTTTGAAAAGCCCGGTAAACTAACTGGATACATTTGTGTCGCAGCATTAAGCTTCATCGTACAAGAGCCCAATGCAATCATTGAATGATTAAGGGCGATGTCTTTATTCTCTAAACGCTTCAAGTATCGCATCATTTCAGTTTCACAATGGTAATCGCTAAACACTGGATGAGTCAAATACTTAGATTTTCGTAGCATATTTTCAGACAAAACGCCATCTGATTCTACTAATTTATCTATTGAAAAAACAGCTAGAAGCGCAAGTAATTCTGCCTCAATAGTGGTTTCATCTACTGAAATACTAAGCTGATTATCATTAAGCAAGCGAAGATTAATACCTGCTTTTTGTGCACGCTCAAATAATACTTTTGCTTGATCAGTAACTATTGTAATAGTGTCAAAAAATTGATCAGCTGCTAGCTCGAACCCTGCTAAGCTTAAGCTAGCTGCAAGACTACTAGCCTTAGCATGTACCTTGGTAGAAATTTTCTTTAACCCTTTAGCGCCATGATAAACCCCGTAAGCGGCAGCAAGCACTGCCAATAATACTTGTGCAGTACAAATGTTACTGGTGGCTTTGTCACGACGAATATGTTGCTCACGTGTTTGTAAAGACATTCGCATTGCTGGATTGCCCAAAACATCTTGTGAAACACCAATAAGCCTTCCAGGTACCATACGTTTAAATTCATCACGTGTTGCTAAGTAAGCGGCGTGCGGTCCGCCAAAGCCCATTGGCACACCAAAGCGCTGAGAATTACCCACAGCAATATCAGCACCCATGTCGGCTGGAGTTTTGATCAAAGCAAGTGCTAATAGATCACAAGCAACAATCGTTAACACACCATTAGCTTTTGCCTTAGCAATTTCATTACTTAAATCACGCACTTCTCCATTCGTACCTGGCGATTGTAACAATGCTGCAAAACAATCAGAAAAATCATTGTTTTGAATATCTTCAACAACCAGCTCTATACCTAATGGCTTAGCGCGAGTTTGTAAAATATTAATTGTTTGAGTATTAGTATTACTGTCAATTAAAAATCTGTTGGATTTGTTTTTGCGATTAGTACGTTTTGCCATCATCATCGCTTCTGCACAAGCTGTTGGCTCATCTAATAATGAAGCATTAGAAATATCCATGCCTGTTAAATCAATAATCATTTGCTGAAAATTTAACAGCATTTCCAAACGTCCCTGAGAAATCTCAGCTTGATATGGCGTATAAGCTGTGTACCATCCTGGATTCTCTAAAATATTACGCTGAATAACGGTTGGCATAAGTGTGCCGAAATAGCCTTGACCAATAAAGTTTGTCGCTATGATATTCTTACCAGCAAGTTTTGTCGCCAACTCTAAACTTTCACGCTCGGTTAGACCCTCGTCTACATTCATGCGATTTCCAAATAAAATAGACTCTGGAACCGTTTTAGAAATAACCTCACCCACCGTCTTGCAGTTGATGCTATTTAACATAGAAGTGATATCTTCAGCGCTCGGGCCAATATGTCTGTCTAGAAATTCGTTACTCATAAGCTTTTCAAAATTAAAATCAATTTAAGATGCAAATTTTATATCATTTTTCAACCAATAATATTGATAGATATTGCTATAAAAATTAAGGTTTTATAATATGAAATAAATTAGTTTTTATAGAGGTTTCAAAGACTTACTAACCCGGTGGCCAAGTCAATGCACGCCCGCCCAAACAATGAAGATGAATGTGATATACAGTTTGCCCACCGTTTTCGTTGCAGTTCATTACCACGCGATAACCATCTTCTGCAAAACCTAAATCTTTGGCAATTTTGCTAGCTGTTAAAGTTAACTTGCCGATTAATGTTGGATCTTTAGCATCATTAATGGTTGAAATATGCTTTTTTGGAATCACTAAAAAATGATATGGTGCTTGAGCACCAATATCATGAAAAGCAAACACATCTTCATCTTCAAAAATCTTATTAGCGGGAATCTTACCCTTGATAATCTTACAAAATAAACAATCTGACATAATTCTACTCCTAACGATACTGCCTTAGATACCACCAGCTAAATACTTTTTTAGCCACATGCATTAATCTTAAATTTGGCAAAATTAACCCGCCTTTAAGATTTCTAGAAATATACATACCTTTGTTGTTTGAGTCAACAATACACATAAGTTCGACCTTAAAGGTGTGGCTAGAATCTTGTCCATCAAGATTATCTAGTGCATTTTTTGCAGCGGCTGCCGCCTGAAGATCAGCCATATGAGCTTGTTTTGGCATCCATTCTGGTCCTGGGAAAGAGCCAGAGTCACCCGCAACAAATACATTAACAAAGCCTTCAACTTCACAAAATTGATTAGCTTTTAATAGCCCACCTTCGCTTCGTGTAAGGTCAGTATTATCAAACCACGTATTACCTGTCATGCCTGGCATAAATAAAATAAAATCAGCAGCAAACTCACCACCTTCAGTCACAACCTTTTCAGCCGTAAACTGCTTTATTTTATGGCCAAGATGGGTCGTAATATTACGTTTTTTCATCTCTGATAATATACTGTCGACCGCCTTTTCTCCCAAGCGAGCGCCTGGTTTAGCGGCTGGGGTAAAAAATGTTAGGTTAAATTTATCACGTCTGCCTTCAGCGCGAAGCTGAGTATCCAATCCGAATAAAAATTCAAACATAGGGCCACCACGCATCGCACTAGGCTCTTTCGGGTTACCACTAAATCCAATAGCAATATCACCGCCTTCCATTGATTTAACGCGATCGCGAATGTCTTCTGCAGCTTTTATACCTTCACACGGCACAATGGCAAATTCAATACCAGGTAGTTTCTTAATAAATCGTCCACCTGAGGCAATAATCAGCGCATCATTTTCATAGGCACCAATCGGAGTAACCACCAATCTACCTTGGTTTTCTAGTCCAGTTACTTCGCTAACGATATGCACCACATTCATACGTTTAAAAAAATTATCAAGTGGAATCACAATGTCTTTTTTGCTCGCAGCACCCGATGGTACCCAGATAAGGCTTGGCATATAAACCAACTCCGCTCTAGGAGCGATTAACGTTATTTCAGCAATTTTATCTTGCTTTCGAAGGGTTTTAACAGCGGTAAGCCCGGCAAATCCTGAACCGATAATAGTAATTTTATTCATGTTTAAAGAACCTCTAAATTATTAGGTGTCATTTTACTCATATTGGCAATATTGCCAAATCGCTGCATTGTTTTAGGCCAACTTTCATTAGCTTCTAATTGTTTTCTAAAGTTTTGTTGATGCGCTTCATTTTGCCACTTTACTAAACAATAAAATTTTTCATTTTCATCAATGCCTGAATCATGTGAAATAAATCCGTCTGCTTGAGAAATATCCTCATCAATTTTCTTGGAAAAAACTTTCCAATCATTTAATAAGTTTTTAATGATTTAATTTAAACGACACTATCGCAAAATATTCGCTCATTTTTTTACTCCGGTTTATTGTGGCAAAAATGTCCACTATCAGGCTCTTCAACACTTCTTGCAATATTTTCTATAAAAGCTTGCAACTAATTTAATACAGCATCAGAAGTCTCGTCTGCAATCGAGACAATCTCCCCCTGAGCAGAGCCAAAACTTTCATCAATATCGCACTCAAAATCTATTCCCAATTTTTTCAAATGGTCTTTAAATTTGTCTGAGAGTGTTGGGGCGAAATATATATAATCTAACATAATAATTTTATAAACCAATTTAGGATATTTTAATGCTAGATCAAAATGCTTTAGACACTTTATTTATTAATGCGAGAAGTCACAATGGGTGGTTAGACTCAGATATATCTAATGAACAAATTAACCAAATCTATGAGTTAATGAAATATGGCCCAACAGCTGCCAACAACTCACCTGCTCGTATTACTTTCGTCAAATCAGCCGCAGGCAAACAAAAGCTTAAAGCTCATCTTGATGAAGGCAATATAGATAAAGCCATGGCCGCACCTGTTATCGCTATTATTAGCTATGATGTTGAATTTTATGAAAAATTGCCATTCTTATTTCCACATGCCGATGCCAAAAGTTGGTACGCAGGAAATCCAGCAAAAATCAAATCTGCCGGTGAAATGAACGCTACCTTACAAGGTGCTTATTTTATGCTGGCTGCTCGCTCAGTTGGTCTTGATTGTGGCCCTATGGGTGGTTTTAATAGCGATACTCTGGATAAAGAATTCTTTGCAGATGGCAAAACAAAATCAATATTTTTATGCGCCATTGGACAAGGGGACAATAGCAAGATTTTCCCAAGAAGTCCGCGTTTAAGCTTTGATGAGGCCTGCAATATCCTCTAAAAATTTAAGAAATAATGAGAATGGATGGCAAATACTACTCTTTGCTGGATTTTTCTTGCTCTTTGGTTGGTTCGTTATTGCCGGTTAAAAAGCCATTCATGAATGCCATAAAGGCAAACAAAAAGACAATACCAGCCGCTGCTCTTACTTCTCGTTCGTTAAAAACAAAGACGTCATAGCTGCTAACTTTTTTACCAAATTTAATCATTTTTGCTCGCTTATTATCACATTGGTAATCATACACAAATAATAAAAATATAGATGTTTTTAAATTAAACCACTTGTCCTGCTGCCCAGCCAGAAGACCAAGCCCATTGGAAGTTATAGCCACCAAGCCAACCAGTAACATCAACTGTTTCACCAATAAAATACAGGCCAGGATGCTTGTTTGATTCCATGGTTTTGGAGGATAACTCGTTGGTTTCAACACCACCTGTACACACTTCAGCGGTGCGCATGCCTTCTGTGCCACTGGGTGATAACATCCAATTATTTAAGCAATAGCCAAAGGCTTTAAGATCGTGTTGTTTGATTTCACCCAGAGTTATGTCTGCTAGTTTTTTGGCACTTAGTGTATTAGCAAAACGCTCGGCCAAACGCTTGGGAAAGAATTCACCCAGAATGGTTTTAAGCTCTGCTTTTCCGCGCTTTTGCTGCATATCAAGTAGACATTCGCTTGCATCCAGATCGGGTAGAAGGTTGATTTTAATGTAATCACCTTTGTGCCAATAAGACGATATTTGTAAAATCGCTGGCCCGCTTAAACCTCGATGTGTAATGAGTAATCCTTCTCTAAAACTTGCATTATTACAGCTAACCACTGCGTCTAATGACAGGCCAGAGAGGTCTTTAAAATAGTTATTAATATCGTGCTGATGAAAAGTAAGTGGCACCAAAGCCGGTTTAAAGCCGACTGATTTTAAGCCAAACTGTTTGGCTGTTTGCAGGCCAAAATCAGTAGCGCCCATTTTAGGAATACTTGGCCCACCTGTTGCGATGACTAATGATTGAGCTTGATAATCACCATTATTGGTTGTAAGCATATAACCCTGCTCAGATTTAATGGCACTGGTTTCAACATTGAGCTCAATATCTGCAGCCTCACACTCTGACAACAACCCTCTTAGAACTGGACTTGATTTTTGATCACAAAATAGTTGCCCCAGGTTTTTTTCAGTCCAAGTAAGCTGGAACGATTCAAGTAGGGCAATAAAATCCCAATGTGTGTATCGTGATAGTGCTGATTTGCAAAAATGGGCGTTGTTTGAAATGAAGGCCTGCGGCTCGATGTTTAAATTTGTAAAATTACAACGACCGCCTCCAGAAATGAGAATTTTTTTGCCGGCTTTGTTGGCTTTATCTAGGATTAGCACGCTTTTATTGCGTTTTAATGCTTCTGCAGCGCACATTAATCCTGCGGCACCTGCCCCCATAATAATGACATCGTATTGTTTCAAAAGAGCTTTCCAATGGTTTTAATAATCGCAGGAGAATCCCATTCTAGTGCACCGCGATAAGTGTAGCGAATGATGGCATTTTTATCCAGTATAAAATTTGACGGATAGGCATACACACCCCAATCTTGGACGGCCTTGCCTTCATCATCTAGTAGGATGGGTAGATCAAATTTTACGCGTTTTTTAAAGTCGCTAATCTCGCGAGCTGACTCGCCCACATTAACCGTAATAATTTCAAAATCTTGTTGTTTTAGTTTGTCACCGAGCCTAACTAAAGAAGGGATTTCTTTAATACAAGGTTTGCACCAGCTTGCCCAAAAATTTAGCAAAATAACTTTATCTTTATAATCACTCAGCTTCACTGTATTGGCGTTTAAATCTTTTAGTTGCAATACAATGTTTTGCTTGCCTTTATAAGTCTTGAGCATTGGCTCGCTAAAATTAAGGCTGGATTTAGTGGATTTGCGTTTTGATAGTGTTTTTGGCGCAAGTGGGGTAATGGTTGAGAGTAAATTAGCTGCTTGGATGTAGATGTTGGCTAAATCTGCTTTTACTTTTAGATCTAGTTTGGTCAGATCTTCCTCATTGCGCATATGAAACCCACCATGAATACCTTTTAATCGGTGCACAAATACTGAACTGCCGCCTAATTTTAGGGTTTGTAAGATTTCTTTAGCACGAAAATATTTAGTACTGTACTGAGTTAAGATCATATAAATGGGTAAATTACTGACTTTAGCAACATTCACATATTCTGACTCGGTACCTAATGCCGGTACGCCTTTGATTAGATGCGGAGAATGGAAAATATGGCCTTTGAGGTAAGCATCATCAGGATGTTTAATTTGCCATTGATATGCTGCTTTTAGGGCGAGCTGGGCTCCTCTACCTGAGCTAACAAAGAATAATTGTTTAAAGCCTTTGTCTTGCGTGAGACTGATCAACTCTACGAGATCATCTATACTGAATTTCTTGATGCTACTGCGATTCTTTGGCAGCATGTAGCTTGTGTGTAAATCAAGCGCCCAAACGTCGCTCCCATCAAAAGCCAGCTGTTGCGCTGTTGGAATATGGCCTTTACCAAAACCACGCTCAGATGGAAGATTTAGATACAAGGTATCACCATCGGCTTTAAAAGTATCTGCTAGGATTACTTCGCCAGAGCTAAGTTCGATTTCTATTTTTTCATCAGCGATAACTATGGATGATAAAATTAAGATTGTGAGTAGAAGCCACTTCATGGGTAGTTATACATGTCCAAAATATAGTACAGAGTTACGCCTTCAGATGAACGAGATGGGCCTAAAACTTTAGCAGCATACAAGTGATTAGCTGTGTCTGATTTTTCTATTGCTTGTTCGAGCGTTTCAACCACTTCAACATTGTTTGCAGGCACACGCTCACGCTTGACGCGAGGAATACGTACCACAGCATATTGCTCTGTGACAACCTTAATTTTGGGATGCGGATCTAGCGAATAACCATTTATCATATCTAATCGGTGATAATCCTTGATCCGCACACTTGGTTTGAAGGCACGGCGACATGAATCTTTGCTGGAAGTGATAGTTTCATTGCATCAACACGACGAACAAACTCGGCTTGATCAATGCCGCCGCCAATCATTTCATTAAAGGCTTTTTCTTCCCAAATTGAGCTAACTGTTCGCCCACCATAATCATGCGCTGGATAAACCAGGGTTGCTTCTGGCAAGGTGAATAAATATTGGATGGAGTTGTATAGGTTTTCAGCAGAGCCACCTTGGAAGTCACAACGCCCGCAGCTTCTGATTAACAATGCATCTCCGGTGAATACTTTATCGTTAATAGCATAAGACATACAGCTATTGGTGTGGCCTGGGGTGGTCATTGCTTTAATTTTCAATTCGCCAAACTCTAAATACTCACCATCCTTAATTAAGATATCTGCGCAAGCCACAGGACTGGCATCACTCAGAACAATTTGTGCTTGTTTGAACTGATCTTTTAGTGGGCATGAGCTGGTAATATGGTCTGCGTGGATATGCGTTTCAATAATGTATTTAAGCGTTAGTCCAAGCTCTTCAATCAAGACAATATCTCGCTTTTTGGTTTCGCTAACGGCGTCAATAATAACTGCTTCTTTGGTTTTAGAATCGGCCAATAAATACGTATATGTTGAGCTTTCTTTTTCAAATAAAGGGCGGAAAATTAAACTCATGGTAATACCTTTTTAAAGGGCTTAACGAGCACACTAGCGTAAGCACCTGATGACATGTATGGATCAGCCTCTGCCCAAGCTTGTGCGTCTGCCAAGCATTCAAACTCTGCAACAACCAGAGAGCCTGTAAAGCCTGCTTCGCCGGGTTCGTTGTTATCGATGGCTGGGTGTGGACCTGCTAGGATCAACCGACCTTCGCTTTGTAAAAGCTTCAAGCGCTCAACATGTGCTGGACGTACTGACATTCTTTTTTCTAATGAATTTTCTACATCTTGTGAAATAACAGCATATAGCATTTAAACTCTCCTTAAATATCTAGTATATCTTGCATCGAATACAAGCCTGCAGGCTTACCTTGTAACCAAGCTGATGCTCGAATAGCACCATTGGCAAATGTCATGCGTGATGAAGCTTTATGGGTGACTTCTACACGCTCGCCTTCCATAAAAAAGCTAACTGTATGCTCGCCCACAACGTCTCCACCTCGAATGGTAGAAAAGCCAATAGTTTGACGATCACGAGGCTTCTCGATTCCTTCACGGCCATAAACAGCGCATTTGGATAAATCTCTGCCTATTGCATTTGCGACCACTTCACCCATTTTAAGTGCGGTGCCAGAAGGTGCATCAACTTTATGGCGATGATGTGCTTCGACAATTTCAATATCAGACTCTTCACCAATGACTTTGGCCGCCATTTCTAGTAATTTAAGCGACAAATTTACGCCCACACTCATGTTGGGTGCAAATACTATGGGGATTTTTGTGCCCGCATCTTTAATCATTTGTAGGCCAGCATCGTCAAAACCTGTTGTACCAATTACCATGGATTTACCTTTAGCAATACAAACAGCTAGGTAATCAAGGGTTGCTTCTGGGCGAGTAAAATCAACTAAAACATCAAACTGATCAATCATAGAGTTTAAATTATCTCCCTTATCTAAGGTAACGCCTAGAGTGGTTTTATCGGACTGCTCAATGGACTGGATAATGGACTGACCCATGCGCCCTGATGCTCCAGCTACTGCAATTTTTATCATATTTTGATTACTCTATTAATTAAAAATCAAGCTTAAACTATTCTTGTCTAACCCTTAAATATACTGGATACTTGAAACTACCCTTTTTTGTGAAGCTGTAATATTTGAATGTAATTTTACTACCAATAGCTGGTGGGTTTGCTCTGTCTTTATCCTTAAAACCAGAACCAATTTTCAATTTCTTGCCAGAATCTGTTTGGCACAACACCGATCCCATTATGTTTTGGTATTTATCTTTTCCTGGCAAAATTTCTAATACGATGCATTCGGTATCCAAGTATTGTATAACCTTGAGCGCTGAGGATAGTCGCCCTGTTTGGTATAAAGTGTTTGGGTTTCTAACAACAATACCTTCACCCTTATCAGCGGTGACTTCTTTTAAAAAATCAGCCAACTGACCTTTGGCGTTAATAACTGTTTGAGAGAGAATTTTAATGTGTGACACAGAATGGCTAAATAAATGACTTTTTAAAAATGACAATCTTTCGAGTAGCTCGCCCTGCTGATTTGGCACTTTAAAAATATTATGAGTGATGAACTTCCAACGATCATCGGCATTTTTACTACGTACAATTGAGCTGATGTTATCAAAATCGTTACGCTTGGTCCAAAGCTCGCCATCAATAGCAAACGGCGGATAATTTTTAATAAACCATTTCGGTGGCATGAGTTTCATACCTCCTCGGGTAAGCAGCTCTTGGCCATTCCAAAAGCCACTTGAATAAGCATTAAATAAGCGAAAACTAATTTAATGCTTATTTTAAACATAGGTTCTTATAGCTCGTCTTCTAAAAAGCCATTTTGCTTAGTGATGTTATCAATATCTTGCAAGGTTTTCAGCATATCTGCCATTCTATGAATAGGAATCATGTTTGGGCCGTCACTCAAGGCATTTTCAGGATCTGGATGAGTTTCCATGAAAAATCCTGACACGCCCACTGCTGCTGCAGCTCTTGACAAAACAGGTACCATTTCTCTTTGCCCGCCCGAGGTTAAGCCGTTACCACCAGGTTGTTGAACAGAGTGTGTGGCGTCAAATACAATTGGCCTGCCTGTTGAACGCATAGTGGATAATCCGCGCATATCAGAAACTAAAGTATTGTAGCCAAATGAGGTACCACGATCACAAATGGTAATTTGCTGATTGCCGACTTCAAAGGCTTTATCGACCACATTTTGCATATCCCATGGCGCTTGAAACTGGCCTTTTTTAATGTTAACGGGGATACCTTGTCTACAAACATTCTGAATAAAATTTGTTTGACGCACCAAGAATGCTGGTGTTTGCATCATATCAACCACACTAACTACTTCGTCAAGAGGTGTGTCTTCGTGCACATCGGTTAGCACTGGCACGCCAATTTCGTCTTTAACTTTTTGTAAAATTCTCAAACCCTCTTCAACACCAAGACCTCTAAAACTATTAGTACTTGAACGATTAGCTTTATCATATGAAGATTTATAGATAAAGTTAATACCTAAATCTTCGGTAACTTTTTTAAGTGTTTCTGCACTCTTCATTGCTAAGGATTCTGACTCGATAACACAAGGGCCTGAAATTAAAAAAAATGGTTGGTCAATGCCTATCTCAAAGTCTAATAGTTTCATGTTATTTCATTGGGTTAATAAATTGATGAGGTTAATTATAAGCCAAACAATTCATTTATAAGTCAAACAATTCATTAAAATACTGACTCATGACAAATACACCTGACATTCTAAAAAAAATCATTGCCCGCAAAGAGCAAGAGATTAAAGAGGCGATCAAGATAGTTCCATATAACACAATGATGGAAACTGCTTATGAAGACCGCACAACGCGTGATTTTTATCAAGCATTAAAAGATAAAACTGATATTAAACAAAGTGCTATTATTGCTGAAATAAAAAAAGCTTCTCCATCAAAAGGCGTTTTGCGAGAAGATTTTAATGTGGTTGAAATCGCTAAGAGCTATGCAAAACATGGTGCTGCTTGCTTATCGGTATTAACTGACAAGGATTTTTTCCAAGGAGATGATAAATATGTCGCTGAGGCTAGGTCAGTCGTCACATTGCCTGTATTGCGCAAAGAATTTATCATTGAGCCTTACCAAGTGTTTCAATCACGCGTTTTAGGTGCAGACTGTATTTTACTAATCGCGGCCTGTTTAGAAGACCAGCGAATGGAGGATTTATCCATGCTAGCTATTTCTTGTCATATGGATGTTTTAATTGAAGTACACGACCTTGAAGAGCTTAAGCGCGTTCAAGAGCTTCGCTTGCCAATGGTTGGTATTAACAATCGCAACTTACGCACATTTGACGTGAACTTACAAACAACCATTGATTTACTAGACGCCATTGATGATGACACAATCGTCATTACTGAGAGTGGCATTGTTGGTGCGCAGGATGTTAAACTAATGAAAGAACATGATATTCATGCATTTTTAGTGGGTGAAGTGTTCATGCGCCAAGACAGCCCTGGCCAGGCTTTAGAAGATATTTTTGCCTAAAACGAAACAAGGATACTCACAATGAATACAATAGTTAAGTGGATTGATGGCATGATGATGGTGGGTGAGTCAGCTAGTGGACACGCCATTGTTATGGACGGGCCTGAAGATTTGGGTGGTAAAAATTTGGGCATTCGACCAATGGAAATGCTTTTATTGGGTATGGGTGGTTGTACCACGATTGATGTGATTTCAACCTTGAAAAAAATGCGCGAAGAAGTGTACGATTGTCGTGTTGAGATATCAGCTCAGCGTGCTGACGAACATCCTAAGGTTTTTACCAAAATTCATCTGAATTTTAAAATCAATGGTAGTAATCTCAATGAGAAAAAAGTAGAAAAAGCAGTAAGCTTATCAGCTGATAAATATTGCTCCGCTTCTATCATGCTGGGCAAAATGGCTGATATCACTCATGACTTTATAATCAATGAATAATGTTTGGGGCTGGATCGGCACAATCACAGGCATAACGGGTGCAGTGTTTGTTGCTTTAAACTTTGAATACTCGAAGTTTGGCTATATATCATTTATGATATCCGCTATTACTTGGACTATCCAAGGTGCTAAAAATAAAGACAAATCATTAGTATTTTTAAACTCTGTTTTTATCTGTATTAATGGCTTAGGTATCTATCGTTGGTTTTTTTAAAGCCTTCTCTTTATTTAATATCAAGTTTTGTTATGGCGCTAAGTGCCGTGACTTTTGCTGAAGATATTCAAGAAAAAATTCCTGATATTACTCAAAGCATTGAGTCTATTAATAATGATATTTTAGATCTTGAGGTAAGTTACGAGCTTAATGAAGGTGGTGTAAATATTAGCCAAGATATGGCTGACATTAACAATGCGCTACTTTATCATGAATATCAAATTGGCACGCCAAAAACTAATAATGGCCAATGGAGTGAATCTGAACAGATGATTTTAGATGCAAAAATTAAACTACAAGCCCTGCAAGAAAAAGTAAAACTTGAGGGCGATTGGGGTCAATTGCGTTTTCGGATAGTTGACTTTAGAGGGAATGATCCTGGGCAGTTAAAGCTCAGATACAACTACGGTTTTTAGAACCATCGCCTTAAAAAATTTAGCGTATAATATTTTTTTCACGGAGAGTTGGCAGAGTGGTTTAATGCGCGCCCCTGCTAAGGGTGTGTAGGGTTTATCCCCTATCGAGAGTTCGAATCTCTCACTCTCCGCCATATTTACTGCGTCTTTTTCTTGCCCTATATTAGATTTAGAAAAAGTCTCAATTACATGGTAGTACCTATGTGCAATTGTGTTTTTTTTAAACCCGCTTTGTGGAAGAAAAAACTTGCAATACTACTCATAAGATCGTTTTAGATTGTTTTATTAAATTAACTGCTTATTATGACTGACACACCTTTAGTAATCGCTGGCAAAACTTACAATTCGCGCTTATTGGTGGGCTCAGGAAAATACAAAAATTTAACCGAAACAAAACTCGCAACTGACGCTTCTGAAGCTGATATTATTACGGTTGCAATTCGTCGCACCAACATTGGTCAGGATGCAAATGAGCCCAATTTACTCGACGTTATCTCGCCAGATACTTACACCATTTTGCCAAATACAGCAGGTTGCTACACTGCTAAAGATGCAGTGCGAACTTGCCAATTGGCGCGTGAACTTTTAGGTGGACATAACTTGGTAAAACTTGAAGTATTAGGTGATGAAAAAACTCTTTATCCTAACGTTGTTGAAACGCTTGCTGCTGCTAAAACATTAGTAGACGATGGTTTTGACGTAATGGTTTACACCAGTGATGATCCAATTATCGCTAAAGAACTGGAAAATATCGGCTGTGTTGCAGTGATGCCACTTGCATCGTTGATTGGCTCTGGCCAAGGTATTGCTAACCCTGCAAACATCAAGCTTATTAAAGAACAAGCCAATGTACCCATTCTTGTTGACGCGGGTATTGGTTGTGCTTCAGATGCTGCACGCGCCATGGAACTAGGTTGTGATGGTGTATTGATGAACTCAGCGATTGCTAATGCACAAGATCCAATTTTAATGGCAAGTGCCATGAAACATGCTATTATCGCAGGTCGAGAGTCTTATCTAGCTGGAAGAATGATGAAAAAAGCGTTTGCTTCTGCTTCATCACCGATGGAAAACTTAATCTAGAAAGTTTTCATCTTCTTTTAATTCTACTTCTTCAGTTTCTTCTATAGGTTTTTTAGTTCTTTTTGCTGGCTTAGCGATTACTTCTAAGAAAAAAAACTCCAACCCTTCGATATCTGCTTTTGCAATCACTTTATTAATTTCAGAGACATGAATTGTGTCACTAGAAGCTTCGGTTGCACCAAAACGGCAATCAAAATCCCAAAAATCTACATCTTCAGGTAGTTTTTTATTGCGCTCACGCTTAATGTATTTTCTAAGTTCATATTTGATGGCTTCAGCCACTCTAGTTCTTTGTTTTTTTGGGTGAGAGAAACTGAATATTTTTTTCATAGTAAATTAGAGTTAGTCGTTTAATGCATTGAATTATACGTACTAATCATTAGCACTCTAAAATAACCTAAAATTTAGCATTAGGGATTGGATGATTGTCCACTATAAAATCAATATCTTTGTCACCTCTGCCGCTCAAATTTGTTCAGATAAGCTTGCTCTAACTCTACAGATGGGTATTTAATACCAGAGCCAATAGAATAAACTGGAGCTGGCATATAAGCCCCTTTAAAGTTGTTTAATTAATCCTAAATAATGCCTATATTTAAAACACCCAAAGGAGAATTATTAAAATCTTAACTTTTCTCAAAAAATAATTACTTATTAGCATTAAAATAATCAACATGGATTTTTCAAAAAAACTATCAGATTTAAAGAAAGCGCACCTTTATCGTTCAAGAAAAGTATCTGAAAATGCACAAGATATTCAACTGACGATTAATGGAAAATCACTGATTAATTTTTGCTCTAATGATTATTTATCTTTGGCTAATCATCCAGAAGTTATAGAAGCTTTAAAAAAAGGTGTTGATCAATATGGTGTTGGCTCGGGCTCATCGCATTTGGTAAGTGGGCATTCTCGTGCTCATCATTATTTAGAAGAGGCTTTAGCTGATTACACAGGGCAAGATCGAGCATTGTTGTTTTCAACGGGCTATAGTGCAAATTTGGGGATTTTTTCTGCCCTTAAAGATGAGCTTGATTGGGTCTTGCAAGATAAACTCAACCATGCTTCGTTAATTGATGGCAATCAGCTAATTGGTTTACCAGTTCAACGTTATTTACACAATGATATTGATTCTTTAAAGAAAAAAATCGCCAAACAATCAGGTCAAGGCTTGATTGTGACTGATACCGTCTTTAGTATGGATGGCGATCGTGCTAATATTGATGATTTGCAAAAAATTAAAAATTTTTCCAATGCTATTTTGATGCAAGATGATGCACACGGTTTTGGTATTTTTGAACCCAACATTCCCACAAATTCAATTTATATGGCCACTTTAGGCAAGGCAGCAGGCACAATGGGGGCTTTTGTCGCTGGAAATGAGGATTTTATTGAATTTTTGATCCAAAAATCACGTCCTTATGTCTATACCACCGCAACTTCTCCTGCAATTTGCGTGGCAACATTAAAAAGCTTAGATTTGATCAAACAAGGCGAACAAAAAGCCAAATTGCTTGCCAATATTGATTATTTCCGAAATTTTTCAAGCACTTTTGATTTACCTATCGAACCTTCTAGCTCAGCTATTCAACCCTTGATCATTGGCGATAGTGAAAAAGCTCTAAAAATCAGCCAAACTTTGTTTGACAAAGGTTTTTATGTAAGCGCTATTCGCCCACCAACCATCCCAAAAAATACTGCACGATTACGAATAACTCTAAATGCTGATCATACTCAAGCTCAAATAGAGCAACTACTAACCCAAATTAAACATGCTTTATAGTTCTACCACAGGCACTGGAAAAGATTTAGTCTTACTTCATGGCTGGGGCTTTAATGCTGATTTATTTAATGATTTAATTGAGACTTATAAAGACCAATATCGCATTACCAAAATTGATTTACCTGGCCATGGTAGAAGTGATGAAGTCGCTGGCGAAATCGATGAGTGGTGTGATGAAATTATTAAAATTTTACCTAATAACCCTATCTTGCTCGGCTGGTCATTAGGCGGATTATTGGCTATTAATATTGCTCGTAAAGTTCAAATTTCAAAACTTATATTGGTGGCCTCTAGCCCTAATTTTGTAAAAAATGACCATTGGAAATTTGGTATAGATGCTGATAATTTCAAACAGTTTTCAGACGCATTACAACTCAATTTATCCAAGGGTTTGAAGCGTTTTGTCAGCCTGCAAACTCAGGATAAATCCAAACTAAAAGTATTAAATCAGTCAATTGATCAATTTCCCACTTCAACAATAGCACTCAATCAAGGGTTACAAATGTTGCTTAGCACAGATTTAACTGAGGAATTTTTAGCGCTGAATATTGATATGAAAATTATTTTAGGTAGGAAAGATACTTTGATATCAAGTGCAATATCTAGTTGGTATGAATCTCAATCTATTGATATAGCGATTTTAGATGCAGGACATTTGCCGTTTTTAAATGCTGGCTTTGAACTATAGTATAATGCTCATCAGTATTAAACTTTGGAGATAGCAATGAGTGCAGTTGTTGGTGTTATTATGGGCTCGAAATCAGATTGGCCAACCATGAAACATGCGGTGGAAATGTTGGAGGCGTTTGGTGTCGCTCATGAAGTGCAAGTTGTTTCTGCACATCGCACACCAGACTTCATGTTTGAATACGCTGCCACTGCGAGTGATCGTGGCTTGAAAGTTATCATTGCGGGTGCTGGAGGTGCTGCTCACTTACCAGGCATGGTTGCTGCCAAAACAATTGTGCCAGTATTAGGTGTACCTGTTCAATCTCATGCACTCAGCGGACAAGATTCATTATTATCTATCGCTCAAATGCCAGGTGGTATTCCAGTAGGAACGCTAGCCATTGGTGATGCGGGTGCAAAAAATGCTGGTATTTTAGCTGCACAAATTATTGCCAATGAAGATGAAGCTGTTAAAGTTAAAGTGGTCGCCTTTAGAGCAAAACAAACACAAGATGTTTTAGACAACCCTAATCCTGCTCTATAAAATATGAAAATAGGCGTACTTGGCGCAGGCCAGTTGGGAAGAATGATGGCTATTTCAGGCTATCCTCTCAATCATCAATTTGGATTTTCTGGCAATTCAAACGACGAACCATCAGCCCTATTAGGTCACATGTTTGCGCTTGAAGATAATGCTGATAATATTGAATCATTAGTAGCGTTTGCAGATGTGATCACTTATGAAAGTGAAAACACAGATGTAGAAATTGTTAGGGAGATCAATAAAAATGTGCCCGTTTATCCTGGTGAAAAATCGCTGTTTATCACTCAACATCGTGGTCGTGAAAAAGCCTTATTTGATCAACTAAATATTCCTTGTGCGTCCTATCAAATGGTAAATTCTTTAACAGACCTTGAGCGCGCTGTTGCCAAAATTGGACTGCCTGCTATTTTAAAAACGGCGACTGAAGGCTATGATGGCAAAGGTCAGTTTTTAATGCGCAGTGAAGATCAAATTAAAGAAGCATTTGAAAGTATGAATGGAGTTGAATCGATTCTTGAGGGATTTGTTACTTTCAAGCGTGAGTTATCTTTAATTGCAGTTCGTGATACTGACAATGATCATAAGTATTACCCCTTGGTTGAAAATACACACCATGATGGTATCTTAAGATTAACCATTGCACCTGCTCAAAATATTGACGTTGATGTTCAAAAAACTGCTGAACATTACATGCAAACCTTGCTTGATGAAATGAATCATGTCGGCGTATTAACAATTGAACTATTCGAAACTGAAAATGGCCTAGTGGTTAATGAAATGGCACCCCGTGTCCATAATTCTGGACATTGGAGTATTGAGGGTGCTAACACTTCTCAGTTTGAAAATCATATTCGTGCCATTACTGGCATGCCACTTGGCGATACATCACTGACACACAATTTTAGTGCGATGGTGAATATTATTGGTAAAATTGGACCCACTCAAATTCTGCTAACCATACCAAATGCAAACTTGCATTTATATGACAAGGATGAACGTGTAAATAGAAAATTAGGGCATATCAATATCACGGCTGACTCATTAGAAGATCTTGAAAAAAGCATTGAACAACTAAAAGACTTTTTACCCAACTAACTTACATAACTAGGATTTACATCATGTCAGAAGAATACAATTGGCCTTCATCAATGCTTTATCATCCAACAGGGGATCCAATCAATATTAAGCCTATTGATAACAATGATTCATTTGGGACAGATGAGCTGCAAACTTTTATTGGTGGCCCTATTGGTCATATTAAACTTGATAATGGCATGCTAGTGATTAATGATGAAGGTCAAAAAATGGACTTACCATTAAATGATATGGCTAGTAAAAATGGTTACTCTTTATATGGAAATGTTATTTTTGTACCGAAGCTTATTCAAGGAGAACCGGTTAAATTTAATATTAAAGATCTGTAGTTATCACTTAAAAACACTCGGTATTACCGAAACCAGTAGTAGTGTCGCCATGGTACGATTAAACACCTTGTAATGAAAATCTGTTTTGATCAGTTTTTTCATCTGCGACCCTAGAAAAAGCCAAGAGCCATTACATGGAAAGATGGCAATAAAAAAGCTTAATGCTATAATTAATGTGGTTGTTTGCATGTCGGTGCTGGTGGTAAACACACCTATTCCACTAAATATCATCACCCAAGCTTTAGGGTTAACCCATTGAAACAATACTGCTTGTATGAATGTTAGCGGCTTAGCAACTTGATTAAGGTTTTTTTGTTGGGTTGTTACAAACATCTTGTAAGCTAAAAATAACAAATAACCAACGCTAGCTAATTTAACAAACAGATATATACCAGGTTTTTGCGTAACTAAAGAGTCAAGCCCAAAACCAACGGCTATTAGCATTATTGGAAAGCCAAAAGCGATACCCAGTAGATTAGGAATAGATTTTCGAATACCAAAATTCAAACCAGACGCTAAAATCATGATATTATTAGGACCAGGTGTAATAGTCATAACTAGTGAAAACAGAAAAATAGATAATAAATTATCCATTTATCTACTGGCTGAACTTCTTTTCTAAGTAAGTTTTAATGTCACTAGATTCGAACACCCAACTTACTTTTTCACCTTCGGTAATTTTTAAACAAGGCACTTGAACCTTGCCCGCTTCTTTAAGGAGTTCTTCACGATATTTGCCACCATGAGTTTGTGCATCACGCGTGTCAATTTTGATATTTAAACGTCTAATAACACGTCTTATGATAATACAAAATGGGCATGCAAAAAATTGATATAGCTCGATTTTTGCTGCTGTTTCATCAGCCAATACTTGGGCTTTTGCATCTCTTTTAACTTTATTAACTGGAATCAATCGACTAACAAGTGCGATCAATGCGCCAAATCCGTTTCTAAATGCTTTTATAAATAATTTCATGTTTTTATTTCCTATTTTGGTATGCAGTGAGTGTATTTTCCAGCAAGGTGGCAATTGTCATTGGACCTACACCGCCAGGAACAGGTGATATCCAACCAGCATATTTAATGGCTGACTCAAAATCTACATCGCCCACCAGTTTGCCAGTTTCTAGTCGGTTGATACCAACATCAATAACCACAGCGCCCTTTTTAATCCAATCCCCTTTGATTAGGTGCGCAACACCAACGGCAACAATAATTACATCAGCCCGTTGTAATTTTCCAGATAGGTCTTGTGTTTTACTATTACAAATGGTGACAGTGGCGCCAGCATTTAAGAGTTCCATTGCCATTGGTCTTCCAACAATATTAGATGCGCCTATAACCACACAATTCTTGCCTATTAAATCAATGCCTGTTGTTACCAACATAGTCATCACTCCTTTGGGAGTACAAGGGCGTAAATTAGCTTTATTTTGCATGAGTTTGCCGATATTCTCACTATGGAAGCCATCTACATCCTTTTCAGGAGAAATGGTTTCAATGACTAAATTTGTATCTAAATGTTTAGGCAGTGGCAATTGCACCAAAATACCATCAATCTTATCGTCATTATTTAAACGTATCACTTCATCCAGTAACTCTTGTTGAGTGATATTTGCAAGTTTGTTTATTTTTTCTGAATAAAAGCCTACCTCTTTACAAGCATTGTCTTTGTTGCGAACATAGATAGTAGAGGCTGGATCGTCGCCAACGAGTATTACTGCCAAACCTGGTGCACGGTCTAATTTTTCTACTTTTATGGCAATGTCATTGCGTAATTTTTGGGCAATTTGTTTGCCATCAATAATATTCATACTTACTCTTTTTTAATGTTATTACGTCGCTAAAGCGGCGCGTACTTTATCTAAATCTTCTTGTGTATCAACCCCAAATCCTGTTTTAGAACAAGCAATAGCCACATGAATACCAAAACCCTCGTTAAGCACGATGAGTTGCTCTAATTTTTCAACTTGCTCAAATCGAGAACTGTTCATTTGTAAATATTGCTTAATAAACCCTGACCGATAAGCGTAAATACCGATATGCTTATAACAAAGTGATAAATCAAAGTCTTGCTCATCTCTAAAATAAGGAATTGGTGCGCGAGAAAAATACATAGCCTCGCTTCGCTGATTAAAGACTACTTTGACACAATTAGGATCAAGGTATTGAGCTTTATCAATCACTTGCTCACATAGCGTTGCCATTTGCATTTGACTCTGGGCTAAATTGTTAGCAACCTGATCAATAACACTTGAGCTTAGCATTGGCTCATCACCTTGCACATTAACCACTATATCATCATCAGCAATATCAAGTTGGGTCAATACTTCGGCAATTCTTGCTGTACCAGATATATGGTTTTTATCCGTCATGCATACCACAGCACCAAATCCTTTGGCTACTTCTTTAATTCGCTCATCATCGGTAGCAATAATGACTTTTGAAGCGCCACTTTTTAATGCATTTTCATACGTTAGCTGAATGAGTGGCTTACCATGAATATCTTTTAATAGTTTTGCTGGCAGTCTGCTAGAATCATAACGAGCTGGAATAATAACGCTAAAGTTCATGAGTTAATCTAGCTTTCTAGCTTCTTCTTCTAACAACACTGGAATGCCATCATTAATTGGATAAGCTAGGCCACTCACTTCACAGATTAGCTCTTCACCTACTTGTATTAAAGGTGCTTTAGATTTTGGACAAACCAATAGTTTTAAAAGTGCTTCATCAATCATATTTTTGCTGTTAAGTTAGTAAAAAAATTATCGCTAATATCAAGATCTACCTCTAAGTAATACATCTTCTCATTAGCAAAGTTCCTACATTTTACCCAATCTTTGGCAGTCATTATTATTGGATGATTATCATCGAATTCTAAATCCTTGACTTGATATTGATAGTGATCAGTAAATTCATGCTGTTGCACTTCAACACCTAACTGCATCAGGGTTTGGAAAAAACGCTGAGGATATCCGATACCCGTAACACCATGACAAGTCTGATGACTGAAAAAATCTAAAGGTTTTTTCTCGCTCGTTATTAAATTAACAAAGTGAGTTGGCTTTATTTGAGCACTAATTTCTCCTGGAAAGACAGAGCCATTGTTAATCACAAAATCAACACTTTTAAGCCGACTAAGAGACTCTCTTAATGGGCCAGCAGGTAAGAAAAAACCATTACCAAAACGTCTATAACCATCTATAACAGCTATCTCAACTGTTCTAGACATAGCATAATGCTGCAAACCATCATCGCTAATAACTACCTCAACTTGGTGCTGCTCAATCAAATCCTGAACAGCTTGAGAACGGCATTTATTAACCATCACAGGTACTTGTGTTTGGGTCGCAATTAACAAGGGTTCATCACCCGATACTAAAGCATTAGTATCTGCATTTACTAATAAACTAGCATGCGTATGAGAACCGCCATAGCCTCTAGAAACCACTCCAACTCGCCTACCTTGTTGTTTAAAATACTCGACCAATTTAATTACAATCGGAGTTTTTCCACTACCACCAACAGTAATATTACCTACTACCACGACGGGAACCTTGAATCGATTAGTACGAAAAATACCAAAGTGATATAGGGATCGGCGTATTTTACTTAAGACATAAAAAACACCAGAAACTGGCCATAAAAGATAATTAACAACGCCACGAGTATTTAAATCCATCAAGCTTTATTTAAAACACTCGCCATTAGTGCTTTCATATCTATCACCATAAAACGCGTGATAGCAGTTATTGCATTATAAATAAGGAAAATAACGGGCAAGCGATGTTTTTTGAAATAAATACCAGTCATAGCACCTAACTTTAAATAGATAAAGATTAGTAAGATATCCTTCAAGGAGGCAAATCCAGATTCATGCTGCATGATGATGATATATTCCCCAATAGCCAACAATATGAAACGTTTCAATTAAAAAATCTCCTAATTGATCTATCCTATCTTTAAATGCAATCTTCTCCATTTTTCTCCTCAGATATTTAGTTATTAGTAAAGTGCTAATTATGACAAAATATCACCACCATGAGTATTGAATTTGACATTTCCAACCAGTATTTACGTTCTAATCGTAAAAAAGGCTTCATTTCCTTTATATCTGGCGTCTCTATGGTCGGTCTTATTCTTGGAGTAATGACCCTGATCACTGTTTTATCTGTCATGAATGGCTTTCATAAGGAGCTAAGAGATCGTGTATTAAGTGCCATCTCTCATTCATATATCAGCGAGCATAGTGGACCACTATCTGATTGGCAAGAATTACAAATAAAAATCAACCAGCATCCAGAGGTAATTAGCTCCTCCCCTTATATTGAAAAGTATGCCTTGCTAAACTCCACCAAAGGTGCGCAAGGTATTAGTGTCAGAGGAATTATCCCTCAACTAGAAAAGCAAACTTCTATTCTGCTGGATAAGATTAAATTTGGCTCAAGCCAGTTAACAAAATCTGATATTTTGATTGGTTCTGGGCTCTCAAACCAGCTGGGCGCTCAAGTTGGTGACAAAATCACTTTGCTCACCCCTGAACTATCATCTAATATTATGGGCATTCAGCCTCGTTTCAAACGTTTTACAGTGGTTGGAATTTTTGATGCAGGTATTAATGAATATGATAATAATTTAGCCTTTATTCAGCTAAGCCAAGCTCAGATTCTTTATTCTATGAAAGATCAGGTATCTGGCATTCGTCTTAAAGTTTTGGACTTATTTCAAGCTAAGAGAATTACTCAAGAAGTGACTGAAAAGCTAGGTAGTGATCAATACTACGGTATTGATTGGACTCGTCAAAAAGCAAATTTTATTAAAGCGCTTGAGCTTGAAAAGCAAATGATTGGCGTGATCTTATCTTTAATAGTGGCTGTTGCCGCCTTTAACATCGTCTCTATGATGGTAATGGTGGTAACTGATAAAACCGCCGATATCGCCATTCTACGGACCCTGGGTATGACACCAAAACGCATCGTTAAGGTTTTTTTCTATCAAGGCTTAACCATTGGCATTATCGGTATTACTGTTGGCATCATACTCGGCATCTTACTGTCTCTCAATATCGAAACAATAGTGAGCGGCATTGAAATGATTCTAGGATTTGAATTTTTTCCAAAAGAGGTTTTCTACATCAACAGATTCCCTTCTGAAATTCATCTGAATGATATTATTAACGTCGCATTTGGCTCTTTTTTATTAGTCATATTAGCTTCTATCTATCCTGCTAAACGCGCTGGAAAAATTACTATTGCCAAGGTGTTAAATCATGAGTAATCTTATTAGTTGTCGAAATATTAACTATCAGTATGATGATGGCGGGCATCATAACCAAGTAATTAAAAATCTGAATATTGAAGTAGATTCAGGTGAAACGATCGCCATTCTTGGTCAATCTGGCTGTGGTAAATCAACCTTACTAAATCTATTAGGTGGGATTGATCGACCAAATAGTGGCCAAATTATTATTAATAATACCGATATTGGTAGCTTAAATGAGGAAGAAATAACCAAGTTTAGATCTAATAATCTTGGCTTTATCTATCAATTCCATCACTTACTAAAAGATTTTAGTGCTTTAAAAAATGTCATGATGCCGTTATTAATTCAAGCAGATCCTCTTGCTGAAGAAAAAGCCATGCAAATGCTTGTTAAGGTTGGGCTTGAATCTAGAGTAAGCCATCTATCAAGTGAATTATCAGGTGGAGAACGCCAAAGAGTGGCTATTGCTCGAGCGCTAATTACCCAGCCAAAATGCCTACTTGCTGATGAGCCTACTGGAAGTCTTGATAGTAAAAATGCGCGTGAAACGCTTGATTTGATAATGGATTTAAATCAAATACATGATAATTCTTTAGTAGTTATAACTCATGATGAGAAAATTGCTAGCAAGATGCAGCGAGTACTTGTTTTGGAAAATGGCCAATTAAGCTAATAGCTCAGCTTTACCTTGTAAGGGTGTTATTTTCATCCACATAGCAAAAGTTAGGTGCATAGTTTTTAACCTCATGCTCATCGTAACTAGCATAAGCAGCAATAATCAGTAAATCGCCCTTTGCTACTTTATGAGCAGCTGCACCGTTAACTGAAATAACCCCTGAATTCTCTTTACCACGTATAGCATAGGTTGTAAATCGGTTTCCATTAGCAATATTATAAATTTGGATTTGCTCAAAAGCACTAATACCTGCAGCATCCAGTAAAATACCGTCAATTTCACAAGAACCTTCATAATCAAGTTCTGAAGCAGTTGTTTTAACGCGATGTAGTTTTGCTTTTAAAAAAGTTCTTTGCATAATGTGTTTATTTGAAAGTAAGTTTTTATTAAAATTTTAAAACTCAGGCGTATATATTAAGTATACAACTAGTGATAAAACTAATTTAACACGAAAAAACAAAAAAATTAGCTGAGTAGCTGGATCATAATACCGGCAGCAATTGCTGATCCAATAACACCAGCAACATTAGGACCCATAGCATGCATCAGCAAAAAGTTATGTGGATTATACTCAAGACCTACCTTGTTTGAAACACGGGCTGCCATTGGAACTGCAGATACACCAGCAGAACCAATCAATGGATTGATTTTATTTTTACTGAACAGATTCATTGCTTTAGCCATTAACAAACCACTTGCTGTACCGATTGCAAAAGCAACCATACCTAATACTAAAATACCTAGTGTCTCTGGCTGCAAGAATTGATCTGCCATCAGCTTAGCACCAACTCCTAAGCCTAAAAATATAGTAACAATATTGATCAAGGCATTTTGAGTAGTATCGCTTAAACGATCAACCACACCTGATTCTTTCATTAAATTACCAAAAGCAAACATACCTAATAATGGTGCTGCATCTGGCAATAATAAGGCGACTAACATTAACAGCATTACTGGGAAAATAATCTTTTCAGCAGTTGATACTTCACGTAATTGCACCATTTCTATTTGGCGTTCTTTTTCTGTTGTTAATGCGCGCATAATTGGTGGTTGAATAAGTGGCACTAGTGCCATGTATGAATATGAAGCAACTGCAATTGCACCTAATAATTCAGGTGCTAATATACTCGCAACATAAATACTGGTCGGGCCATCTGCACCACCAATAATACCAATTGCAGCAGCATCTGTTAGGCTAAAATCAAAGACACCAAGAGTAGTAAGACCCATGGCACCTAGTAATGTTGCAAAAATACCGACTTGTGCAGCAGCGCCAAGTAACAATGTTTTTGGATTAGCTAAAAGTGGGCCAAAATCTGTTAATGCGCCCACACCCATAAATATGATTAATGGAAATGCGCCAGACTCAATACCCACCACGTAGAAAACGTGCAAGATTCCACTACCCTCTGCAATACCTGCGCCAGGAATGTTTGCCAAAATTGCACCAAAGCCAATTGGCAATAATAATAATGGCTCAAACTTCTTAACAATTGCTAAATATAGCAATAGCATGCCAACCAATAGCATTAAGCCTTGGCCCCATACCATTTGATATAAGCCTGTATTAAACCATAATGAATTTAATTGTTCCATAATAGCCTCTGGGTAATTAAGCTAAAGATAATAAAGCTTGGCCAACTTTAACCGTGTCGCCTTCTTTGACGCTAATTTCTGTTACAACACCACTTCTAGCTGCTTTAATTTCTGTTTCCATCTTCATGGCCTCAAGAATTACTAGCACATCACCTTCATTGATTTTTTGATTAAGCGATACCATCACTTTCCATATATTGCCAGAAAGTGGTGCACCAATTGGCTCACCATCAGTTGCTGGAGCTTCACTAACAATCTCTTTTTCAGTTCTAGCTGTAGGAGTTGTAGAAGTGTCCGAAGCAGTCTTCATTGACGTTACATCACCGCCTGCAGAAACATCAACTGAATATGAAGTGCCTTTGAAAGAAACAGTGTAAGTGCCTTCTTCATTATCTGATTCCGTGGAAGTATCACTTTCTTGAGGTACTGGCTCAAAAAAACTAGGATTTTCACGATTTTCTAAAAATGAAATACCAACTTGTGGAAACAAAGCATAGGTCATTAAGTCGTCTATTTTATTGTCCGCTAATTTAATGCCTTTCTCAGCCACAATCTTGTCAAACTCTTGCTCAAGAATATGCATCTCTGGTGCAATATTATCTGCAGGACGACATGTAATTGGTTCATCACCACCTAAAATTTTAACTTGTAATGCCTGATCAACTGGAGCAGGTGTCGCACCATATTCGCCTTTAAGTATGCCAGCTGACTCCTTGGTAATCGTTTTGTAGCGCTCACCTGTTAATACGTTTAGTACTGATTGAGTACCTACAATTTGAGAAGTTGGTGTAACTAAAGGAATATAGCCCAAATCTTTTCTTACTCTAGGGATTTCTGCTAATACTTCACTCATTTTGTCAGCAGCATTTTGCTCACGTAATTGGCTTTCCATGTTGGTCAACATACCGCCTGGCACTTGAGCCAATAAAATACGCGCATCAACACCTCTTAACGAGCCTTCAAACTTCGCATATTTACGACGAATCGGCCTAAAGTATGCATCAATCTCTTCTAATTTTTCTAAATCTAATCCAGTTTTTCTAGGGCTATTTTCCAAAATAGATACCACCGAGTTAGTAGCAGAGTGCCCATAAGTCATACTCATTGAACCAATAGAAGTATCAACTCGATCAATCCCAGCTTCAACAGATTTAACAATAGTAGCTGTTGATAATCCAGTAGTTGCATGCGCATGAAGTTGAATGGGGATATCAATCGTTTCTTTTAATTGCTTAACTAAGTCATAAGCAACATATGGTTGCAATAAACCGGCCATATCTTTAATGCACAAAGAATGCGCACCCATGTCTTCGATTTGCTTAGCCATATCTAGCCAAGTTTGGGTATTGTGAACAGGGCTAAGAGTATAAGAAATTGTACCTTGGGCATGTTGATTTAATTTAACTGCCTGATCAATAGCTGTTTTCAAATTTCTAACGTCGTTCATGGCGTCAAAAATTCTGAATACACCAACACCATTCTCTGCACATCGGTCTATAAATTTACGCACAACATCATCACTATAATGACGATAACCCAAAAGATTCTGTCCACGCAAAAGCATTTGCTGAGGTGTATTAGGCATAACCGCTTTCATCTCACGAATGCGATCCCAAGGATCCTCACCCAGATAACGAATACAAGAATCAAATGTAGCGCCACCCCATGACTCTATAGACCAATACCCAATTTTATCTAGCTTATCGGCAATAGGAAGCATGTCATCAATTCGCATTCTTGTTGCAAACAATGACTGATGACCGTCTCTTAAGACAAGCTCTGTAATACCAACTTTTTTGTTAATAGCTTTTTCTGGCTTTTTCATTATATTTTTTAGATAACTTAGTACCATCCTTATGCTCCCCTATGCATCTTGATCGCTTGTTCGATAACGAACTTTGTCTCTTCATCAATTTCTTGTTCAAGAGTTGGTGAGTTATTATCTTGGTTTGAGTCAGCCTTAATTAGAGCTTCAAGTTTTTGAACAATAAGAGACATCACTTTTGTTACAAAGACGAGCAATGTTAAAAACAAGAAAACGAACCCCATGCCAAACATGGTTAGGTTTAACGCTTGCGTTAAAAGATCTGCTTGTTCCATAAATTACCTCTCTATGTTAATTTGGTACCGATGGACGGACTCGAACCGTCACTCCGTGAGGAACCGGATTTTGAATCCGGCGTGTCTACCAATTCCACCACATCGGCAATAAAATCTCTTTACTTATGTCTAAAAGTGATCCTACCTTTAGTTAGGTCATAAGGTGTCATTTCAACAGTTACCTTATCTCCTGGCAGGATACGGATATAGTGTTTACGAATTTTTCCAGAAATATGTGCCAAAACGCTATGACCATTTTCTAACTCAACAGTAAAAGTTGTATTAGGTAGCTTCTCTTTGACAACGCCCTCTAATTCAATGTAATCGCTTTTTGACATAAATTTTAAATTTAAACTAAGTAAATAAAAATAATTTTACCCGAATACCAAGCCCCTAATACTAAAACCGAACCACTCTTCATGATTTGATATAAGCTATAATTACCCTATTTTTAGCAACCTTTAAACACAAATGCAATTGAGTTTCGAATTTTTCCCTCCTAGAACAGACAAAGGTAAGCAAAATCTTAAGCAGGTTCGCCAAGCATTATCGTCTATTAATCCATGTTATTTCTCAACCACGTTTGGTGCAGGCGGTACCACACAAGAAGCAACCTTAGAAACCATATTAGACATTCAAGCTCATGATGACGTTTCAGCGGTGCCTCACTTATCTTGTATTGATTCTGAAAAATCAAACATTTTAGCTCTTTTAAATCAATACAAAGCAGCGGGCATTAATCGCATTATCGCCTTAAGAGGTGACATTCCTTCTGGTGTTCGTGATATTGGTGATTTTCATTATGCCAATGAGTTGGTAGAATTTATTCGACATGAGTTTAATGATCATTTTCATATTGAGGTGGCTGCTTATCCAGAAATGCATCCACAAGCTAAAAATATGAATTCCGATCTTGTGCATTTTGCCAATAAAATTAAAGCTGGCGCAAATAGTGCTATTACTCAATATTTTTATAATGTTGATGCTTATCTAAGGTTTGTGGATGATGTACAGAAAATGGGTATTGATGCGCCTATTACTCCAGGCATTATGCCGATTACCAATCATAATCAATTGCTTAGATTTTCAAACATGTGTGGTGCGGAGATACCGCGTTGGGTCGAAAAACGATTAGCCACGTATGGTGACGATTTAGAATCTTTATCTGCTTTTGGTTTAGATGTTGTCAATAGTCTTTGTGATCAACTCAAGTCTCAAGGAGTAGAAAGTTTTCATTTTTACACCATGAATAAATCACAGCCTTCTTTACAGTTGGCTAAAAATCTACTTTAGGTTTAATTAGCTTGTTGCTCAACCCAGTTTTGTAATTCATTTAAAGACTGCTTGTCTTGCTCGTGACAACAACTTTCAAGGGCTTGTAAACGCCCTGCCAATTGTGAAAAAACCAGTTGATAATGCTCATTTTTCAACTCTTCTTTATAAAGTTTAGATTTTAACGAGGTAATGATAGTAATCAATGCTTGTTCATTTTCTTGTTTAATAATATCAGCTGCACCAGCCTTATATATCGCATCAGCTTTAATTTGCTGCATCTTTTTTAGCCGACTCTCTTGCTCTGAGTATAGGCTATGAGATGGGTAAGCTAATCTAATACTATCCATTGTGACGTAGCCCTCGTGAGTTTGCAATTTGCCTGCATTAATTTGATCTTGAATATTGGCACGGCTCACCCCTAATCGACGAGCTGCCTGTGAAACACTTAGTTTAATCATACTGTCTGTCTCTCCCCAGAAAAATATCATTTTAGTGCTGGCTAAATTAATCAAGTTAGCTTTAATTGTCAAGTGTATTATCTGGCTCTAATACTGAAACGATAGCCTGATCACTAATATCCGCTGTCACGATTGTTCGTTTAAAACCAAAAGATTGTGCGTATTCTTGAATGCGCTCACTTAGTACAATCATTGGATATTGCTTTAAATTATCCAGTTGGTTTAATTGCTTTGCTAAGATCATTAAGCCGTCTAAATTTTCATTACTTGTTACGCTAATAAGTCCCTGCTTATCAGACAAAAATAACTTTAATGATTGCTGGTGTAGTTCACTTAATTCACAAACCACACGATCATAAACTTGCGCATATTCGATTTTATTGTTATTTTTTTCTAAGCCAATTCTAAGAGTTTCTCGCCCACCTTTACCTCTAAAAATTAAGATATTTTTGCCATTCAAGCATAATACAGATTTTAGGTTTAATAGCGCCTCACTGGAAGCCTTCTCTTTAGGGAAGTCGTCAACCATGATATGGTTATCGTTCAATTTTTCAGCCGTAGCAGCGCCAACTGCAAAAATATTTAAATACTCAATTTTCTTTAAAATTTCTAATCCATGCTCCACTGCATTGGCACTTATAAAAACTACTGCATCATATTGATCTCGTTTAACACTCGCATCAATAGGTTGAATCTCAAGCGTTGGGAATAATAAAGGCTGATGAGTAGAATCAATCATTAAAGATTCAAGCGCTTTGACCTGAGTAAGTGGACGAGTTAATAAAACTTTCAAAACTTAATAGCCCAGAATTTCAGCAATGACTCGAATTTTATGCAAAGCTTCGCTTTCAGCACCTTTGCAGATAAGTATTATTCTGGCGTTAATTTCAGCTATTTTTTCAATATTCGCTCTCATCTGTCTATCGTCACCACTACCTTGCATACTAAAAACTGGCAAATGCGAGTAATACAGATACTTGCCCATGGCCTGTTTATTATTAAGACTAAGATCATATTGAGTATCAGATTGAAATGAAACTCGATAAGGACCCAACAAAGTCATCACCTCAGCACTAGGCTGCTGATCTAACTCACAAGATAAAATAAACCAGGATTGATACGGCTCAACAACACTCAGTAAAGTGCTTAGAGTTTTAATATCTAGTAATTGGTGAGGCTCAATGGTTAATACCAACTCAAACTCTTCGTCAGAATCTTCTAATTCTTCAAAGATAAGTTCTAAGTCTTCTTTGGTATTAATAGGTAACGACAAGGCTTTAAATAGCGTTGAATAAAAGTCAAAACGCCATTCGCTAGGCAAGTCATCCGGATAAAAATCATCTATTAAATCTAAACCACGACGACCAATTAAAAATTCTGTTTCACTCATCTTTTACGATTCGGCCTTTATAATAAACAAAAATTAAACGAAAAACAATATGTCCGATATTCTACTACCAATTATTGCTTTATTATCAGGTTTTGTGCTTTTAATTTGGAGCGCAGACGAATTCACAGAGAATGGTGCCAAAATAGCCAATATCTTTAAGGTATCGCCTTTAATAATCGGCTTGTTAATTTTTGGTTTTGGTACCTCTGCACCAGAAATGTTAGTTTCGGGTCTGGCCGCTATGAATGGCAATACTGGTTTAAGTATTGGCAATGCAGTAGGTTCTAATATTTTTAATATTGCCCTAGTATTGGGCGTTAGTGCCATAATATCACCCATTGAAGTACAGGGCAATATTCTCAGAAAAGAATGGATATTTTTAATGGTGGCTACCTTGGTTGCTGGTTTGCTTCTTTGGGATCTTCGCTTAGATGCAATCGATGGTTTTGTACTACTAGCGCTACTATTTTTATTTTTAGGCTATATGTTTAAAGAAGCAAAAAATTCGCAAAATCATGAATTTGATGAATTCGAACAAAAAATTGATAAAAGCGAAGCCGTTAAAACTTGGGTGATGCTTGTCATTGGCTTAATTGTTTTAATCTCAAGTGCGAAGCTAGTAGTTTGGGGTGGTATAGCCATTGCACAAGCATTTGGTGTGTCTGATTTAATCATTGGGCTTACAGTTGTTGCCTTGGGCACTAGCTTGCCAGAATTGGCTGTTTCTATTGCCAGTGTTTTGAAGAAGCAATATGAAATGGTGGTGGGAAATGTTATTGGCTCTAACTTGTTTAATACCATTGCAGTATTAGCCATTCCAGGCTTTATCTATCCTTCAGATGTCGCTCCTGAAGTTATGATGCGCGACTATCCAGTGATGTTACTATTAACGGTATTATTATTTTTTGTGTCTTACAAATTTGGCAAAAAACACATTATCAACCGTTTTGAAGGTGTACTTTTAGTTAGTATATTTAGTCTTTATATGTGGCAATTATTTTGAATTTAATCTTTAAACATGAATCTGAAACGCGTGATTTTGCGCAAAAACTAGCTATTTGCTCGCAATCTATTAATCAAGCAATTGTTATCTATTTAGAGGGTGACTTAGGCGCAGGTAAAACTACTTTTGCCCGAGGATTTATTCAACATTTTGGTTTTAATCGAGTTAAGAGTCCTACTTATTCTTTGGTAGAAAGTTATATCAATGACACAATCAGCATTCATCATTTTGATTGTTATCGTTTAAGTGATCCAGAAGAATTAGAATATATTGGTATTCGCGAATACTCTGCACCTGGGCATATTCAACTCATCGAATGGGCTAATCTTGCTAAAGGTATTATTTCACCTGCGGACTTAATCATTAGCATTACCGGTGACGATAACACCAGAAATCTATCGCTTATCGTGAACAGTAGTCTAGGCCAACAACTTTTAAAATGCACCGGCTAGAAACTTCCCAAAATACCTCAGATCAGTTTGGTGTTAAACAACAATCTAACAATAAAGATCAATATTTGAATAAGATTTTATGGGATTTATCAAGAAAAGATCTTAATTAAAGTTTAATAGGCGCATGTCCTTCTTCAGGTGGTTCATAGCTTGGATCGTTTGGATTCATAAAGACAAAGCTATAATCCTGGCCAGCTTCGATTTGATCAAAGTCAACCACCATTCCTTCTAGTAATTCTTTTTGCTCGTAAGCTAAAATATACTCAACACCATTTGATTTTAGGTGAATATCACTATCATTGCGATCATCAAAACCCATTAAATATTGGAAACCTTCATCGGTTTTATCAGCAGCAAAGCGGATAACTAACCCTTGCGTTTCTGGATTATGAGTGGAAAGTGATATTTCTTCTGCTGCTTTTTTTGTAATTGTAATCATGATGTTTGATGTTTAATTTTTTGAATAAAATCGACAAATTGTTCAACCCACTGATTACGGCCTACATTTCGCAAATGCGTATAAGAAGCGAGCAAGTTATACTTAATAATCCCATCCTGCATATTATCCACACCCACGCCACGCAAAACCTTAAAAGCATAACGTGTATTAGGGTCAATATTATCCAGTTTGGAATAATGAAACTCATGCGCATAAATTGTCTTAGCTACATTTTTCCAAGGATGATCTTTAGAGGGTGCTAGTTGCACATAGCCGCGACCAATTGGCTTTGGCGACATACTCGTTTGTGCATCAATCACGCCAACCATCGGATAAGTGCCGGTATCACTTGTGATTTGATTAGTCAGATACATCAAACCGCCACATTCTGCGTAAGTAGGCAAGCCTTGTTCGATTTTAAGTTTTATATCTTTAATTAAAGATTGGTTAGCGCTTAACGCCTCTAATTGCATCTCTGGAAATCCACCGCCTATAAACAAGCCGTCACAATGAGGTAAATGAGCATCTTTATGCGTATCAAAATAAATAATCTCAACACCAAGTTGATTAAATTTGTCTAAATCATCTTGATAATAGAAGCCAAAACTACTGTCTTTTGCCACACCAACCTTTAACTTTATAGGAGTGCTATTAACACTAAGCGCAATAGTAGTTTGAATGTTTTTCTCAAAGCTGATGATTTTATTTAAATCTACTTGCTCTGCAATTAATCTTGAAGCACTATCGATAAACTGCTGAGATTGAGGAGCTTCATTAGCAGGCATTAAACCTAAATGACGCTCATCGATAATCAACTCTTTTGATCGACGTACTGAGCCAATAACATCAAGATCTGTGTAATGCTCAATCGCTTGAATAAGTTTTGACTCATGACGCTCACCCGCCACTTTGTTTAAGATAATGCCAGCAATATTAACATCGACATCAAATGCTTGATACCCTTTAACTAATGCTGCAACGCCACGTGTAATACCAGTGGAGTCTATCACCAATACCACTGGCAGGTCAAGAAGCTTCGCTAGATCAGCGTTTGCATCTCTACCAGTCACGCTCATGCCGTCATACAGACCTTTATTGCCTTCTATGATAGAAATATCAGCAGTTGAATTTTTATCACCATATAACTGAAGAATTTCTGATTCAGTCATATTGTAGAAATCTAAATTGTAGCAAGCCTTACCACTGGCTTGTGAAAGCCAAATTGGATCAATATAATCAGGGCCTTTTTTAAAAGGCTGAACGGATAATTTTTGTGCCTTCAGAGCGCCACAAATCCCCAGACTAACAACTGTTTTACCTGAGGATTTGTGTGCTGCGGAAAGATAGATGGACATAAACCGCCCTACTTTAAGCGTTTTCTAGCTTTTATGGTGCGAATCAGCAACATCATCAGCCAAACTTTCTGGCAAGAAAGGTAAAACCTTAACCAGATAAGTAATTGCAATTAAGGCTACCGCTATTCCACCCAGACCTAGCATTAATTCAGCCAATGTAGGTGCGTAAAAAGCGATAGCTCCATAACCTTCTAAAATTTCTTTACCAGGGAATAATTCCATTGGATAAGCTTGACCACCAATAATAATCACGTAGAGTTGTGCAATACCACCTAAGATCACTAATACTGAAGCAAGTCCTAACATAGAGCGATTACCTTGAGTAGAAGGAGAATAAATAAGCGCTAATGGTATTAAGCTACCCAGAATAATTTGACCATACCAAAACAAATGCGTGTAGATACCGCCATCCATTAAGATGAAATTTTCAACACCTGTATTCTCAGCTAAATATAAATTACCTAAATGATAAACAGCAACAAAATATAAAACAGCTGCAACAAATACACCCAGCAAATTACTTAAACGATTAACAATAGCATCACCCAATGGACGCTCTGTCCATTTATAGCTTGCCATTAAGACTAATACAAAGAAAGCTAGACCAAAAGCAAAGGACATCATTATAAACATTGGCGCCATGATGACAGCATCATAAGCTTGTCGTGCTACTAGGAAACCAAAAATTGAACCAGTACCTGTTGTTAAGATTAAGCGCCATATAAATGCTGCAATACCAACTTTACGATTGTATTTATTCATACGACGTTCAAACATCATCCATAAATAAATACCGACAATTAGGAAGAAACCGTTATATAAAATAATGTTCCAAGCAAAAATAGACTCGAAGTTGTACTCGGTCATGGCAATGATTAGACGATCGGGACGACCCAGGTCTAATACTAAAACCATTAAACCGCCTGCTAACAGCGCTAAAGCTACAAGGCCTGATAAACGAGATAGCGGCTTATATATTTTCTTATTAAAAACAGAAGCAATAGACGCAATATTAAGTGCACCAGATGCAGCTACAATTAAGAATAAAGCAAACACATGAGGCAAGCCCCAAACGATATGATTATTCATGCCTGTAACATGGTGGCCATTGTGTTCCATAAAGTAAACACTGCCCAATGCAGCTAAAATAAAAGTGCCTAGACCTGCAACCAATGCATAAAAACCTAAACTCTTTCCATGTATTTCCTCGTATCGAATAATGCTCATAAAATTCTCTTAAATTCCACTGTAACGTACACCCGTATTCAGATTTAAATCTGCGCGGATTTGTGTACTTTGAACTCTTTTTAATGTCTGATGAATGTTGCTAGTCACATCTAACAAATCACCAAAAATAACTGCATCACTGTTAACTGCTTCAACACAAGCTGGTTGCTCATCTTTATCAACTTTATGTGCACACAGCGTACAAGATTCAACTGTTCCTTTACCACGAGGCATATGTTCTTTTTGATCAGTTAACTCTTCATGAACAAAAGAACGTGCATCGTACGGACAAGCCATCATGCAATAACGACAACCAATACACAGGTGTTTATCAACTAAGACAATACCATCTTCACGCTTCATAGAAGCATTGGTTGGACATACATCTACACAAGGTGGCTCTTCACAATGTTGGCACATTAAGGCTAAGTTACTAATTCTTTGAGTTGCTGTATCTTTAACCTTAATTTTCTTGATCCAGCTCGGTTTTTGAGCTTCGTTTGAATGCGTCTCTTTACCCCAACCCTGCTCTTTTTGGCAAGCGCTAACCATGGTGTCAATATCTGACTCGGTTAATTTATTTGTATCAACCAACATACCCCAACGCTTCTCATCAGTAACTGGTTGATCACCCGCACTAACATAAGTAGACAACGTAACACCTGTAGCAATAGTAGCTACACCTGCTGTTGTAGCAGCAGTTGTTTTTATAAAGTCACGACGATTTAGATTCTTATTCATTATCAGTCCTCTTTAGGGGTAGGGGTGGTTCGATGACATGAAAAACAGTCTAAGCTAATGCCAACTTTTGCATGACAAGTAGAACAAAACTGCTCTTGTTGATTGATCGGTATATATTCATTTTTTGTATCTGTTGAACTATGGCAGTCAACACAAGCTTTTAGTGAATCACTTTCGGTTCTTACACCTTGTCTTAAAGTTTTATCGCGCTTATGTAATAAGAACTCTGGATGCATTATTCTGATTTCTTTTAAATCAGGATGAATTTCCTCACTCTTACCCTCATCTTTAAGCACTTGAGCTTTATCACCAATATTGATATGATTGTCAGCATGTGCAAACACGTTGGCAATAATTAAACTGATACAAATGAGTAACACACGATTCATAATTCTCTCTCTCCACTAATTTGAATTAAATGAGTAACACACAATTCATAATTCTCTCTTCACTAATTTGAATTACTCACCAAGACCCATTTGAATGTAGCCTGTTGGACATACGTCAGCACAAATATGACAACCAATACACTTATTATAATCGGTATCAACATAGCGACCTAAAGTAGACTTATCAGCTTTCACTTTAAATACCGCATCTTGTGGACAGTACATAACACAGTTATCACACTCAAAACACAAGCCACATGACATGCAGCGCGCCGCTTCTTTTTGTACTTCTTCTTCAGAGTAACCAATTAAGCGTTCTTCAAAGTTACCTAGCACGTTGCCTACATCTACTAACACATGGTTTCGTGCATAGCGTGGCTCTTCATCAAAGTGGCCTAAGAATAATTCAGTATGAGAAATGATTGATGCATGGGCGCGATCTTCGTAGTTATGAATTGCATAATCTGCAGTATCAGTCGCCTCACCTAATGAACCACCTTTTTCATATTCTGAAGGAGAAAGATCCCACTCATCAAGTTTCTTAGCAAGATCAAAGTAATGCACGTCAATCTTGTTACGTGCTCTTTGACCATCGCCTGATAAATAATCATTAATACTTTCAGCAGCAATACCGGCTTGGCCAATTGCAGTTGTTAGTAAGTGAGGACGAATAACATCACCACAAACAAAAAAACCTGGCTTATTTGGTACTTGATAATTCTTATCAGCATCAATAAAACCATATTCATTAAAGAATGAATTATCTATACCATCAGCATCAACTTGCTGACCAATTGCAGATACAATTAGCTCACATTCAACGTCAAATTCAGAACCTTCAATTTTAGTACTACCATCGTCTTCTAAACGAATAAAGCGAAGAGCAGTTGCACGGCCATCAGCATTCTTAATAACTTCAATAGGGCTTATCTGGCCTTGGATTTCAACACCTTCACGTTTTGCATCATCAATTTCTTCTTGAGCTGCAGGCATATCATCAATTGTAGAACGAGTCGTTAATAGGACATCTGCACCTAGACGGTTAGAGGTATCTACAACATCATGTGCTGTGTCATTAAAAATGATATGTTCTGGACGATCCTTCTCAGCAAAATTAGTAATATTACCTAAACGACGGGCAACAGATACTACGTCAATTGACGTATCACCACCACCAATACAGATTACTTTACCTGTAATGTGCTGTAAACGACCTTGGTTGTATGCTTCAAGAAATGCAACACCAGATACACAGTTACCTGCGTCACCACCTGGAATAGGTAATGCACGACCATTCCATGCACCAATAGCAAATAAAACGGCATCAAATTCTTTTTCAATTTCATCAATTGTTATGTCAACACCAACTTTGGTGTTCATTCTTGTTTCAACACCAGTAGCAATAATTCTTTCCATTTCATAGTTAAGCACATCACGTGGTACACGGTAATCTGGGATTCCGTACATCATCATGCCGCCTAATTGATCAAACTTTTCAAATACGGTCACTGCATGGCCTTGACGACGAAGTTGTAAAGCTGCTGATAGACCACCACAACCACCACCGATAATAGCAACTTTTTTGCCAGAATCAGCTGCTTCGATTTCAAATGTATAGCCTTCTTCTTTAGCATTATCTCCAATAAATTGCTCAACTGCATTAATACCAACAGTATCTTCAACTTCATTACGGTTACAACCATCTTCACAAGGAGCAGGACATACACGACCCATAACCGAAGGGAAAGGGTTTGCGTCAGTTGAACGACGGAATGCATATTCTTGCCATGTCATATCACCCGAAGGCTTTTCCATACCACGAACAATATCTAACCAGCCACGAATATTGTGACCAGAAGGGCATGAGCCTTGGCAAGGAGGAGTTTGTGTTACATATGTAGGACACTTGTGTGTTGTGTCTTCCTGAAAAATTTTCTGACTATAAGGAATTGAGCCTTTATCATCATCTTCATATAATCTAAATGTATGATTCTCACCTTTTTTTGGTGTACCGTAAGCATTCTTTTGCATAATAATTCTCCTTGTTTTTATTCAGTTTCTGCTTCTTTCGCTTCAATAGCATCTGTCGCTTCAGTTTGTGACTCACTCATTTGGATTGCCTCTTGAGGCTTATCCAAAATAATTGCTGCACTCACCAATTGGTGCACACTAACAATCATGTATGGGTCAAAATCAAATTTAGGTAATACTTTGGAAAATTGTGACTTACAAATGGCACAAATTGCAGCCAACGTATTAACTCCGTCGTTCGTTTCTACTTGCTTAAGAGCCTGCATTCGTGGCATAGCGCCCTTGATGCGAATCTCCATAAGATCATCAGTTAAAAGACCGCCGCCACCACCACAACAGAATGTAGCCTCTTTAATGGTTGATCTTTCCATGTCTACGTAATTATTACAAACCGCTTTAATAACTTCACGTGGAAGAATAAATTGTCCGCCCTCAATACCACCCATGTTAGTTGCACGGGCAACATTACATGAGTCATGGAAGGTGACTGTACGTTCGTCGTTTTCAGACTTATCAAAGTTAAGCTTTCCTCTTTGAATTAAGTCATAGGTATATTCAATAATATGTTGCGGTTGTGGGTAGCGATCATCTAACTGGTTTTGCAACTTTAATGCATACTCATCAACTGATTGTGCACCAGCACCAACACCACTTAAGGTATTCCAAAAACTATAAGCAACACGCCATGCATGGCCACACTCACCAACCATCACTCGTGATACCTCAAGATCTAATGCCGCTTTACGTATTCTAAGCGCTGCTTTACGCATAATATCGTAAGAACCAATAAACATACCAAAGTTAGCACCTTCAGACGCATAAGAACTTAAGGTCCAAGAAACACCGTCTTGGTAAAAAACCTTACCATAGCCAATTAAGCCGTCGATATGTGGCTCTGCAAAAAAATCTGCAGATGGCGTGATAAGTAAAATTTCACTACCCTTAATATCTAATGGAAATTTAACAGGTGCACCAAAATCCTCCTCAACTTCTTCTTCAAGATCTAAAAGCGTATCTCTTAAAGCAGGTTCAGGTAAACCAAGATTATTACCAATTGTTAACGCTTTACCCAAAATTTGGTTACAATATTTTTGGCCAAGACCAATTGTATCAAGCACTTCACGGGCTGCCATAGATATTTCAGCGGTATCAATACCGTACGGACAAAATACTGAACAACGGCGACATTGTGAACATTGGTGAAAGTAGTTATACCAATCATCGATCATTTCATCATCTAAATCTTTAGCACCAACTAATTTTGGAAAATGCTTACCTGCAAATGTAAAGTAACGACGATAAACACTTCTGAATAAGTCTTGACGTGCAACTGGCATATTTTTAGGATCTGACGAACCTAAAAAATAATGACACTTATCTGTACAAGCACCACATTTAACGCAAGAGTCTAAGAAAACTTGTACAGAGCGGTATTTAGACTTAAGATCGCCCATCTTCTCAATAGCAACCTCTTTCCAATTATCAACTTTTCCACCTGGGAACCCTAAAGGATTTTGAAATTCATCAACCGCTTTAAAAGGGCCTTCACCTTGCATTACATCTGGAGTTAACTCCGGAATCTCGATATAAGTTGGTAACTCAGGGATATCAAATTCTTTAGCAGCCATATTATTCGTCCTTACCTATTGTTTGTTCAAGCTTTACAGTATTTTCTTTTTCTTGTTTTAACGCCCAAGAAGAAACATGGCGTTTTTTACGTGCGTTATCGACCTGGTTTAACGTTGGACTAAAAAATATACCGGGTACATGTAACAATTTTGAAATTGGAAAAATAGCCAATAGCACTAACACCAAAAATAAATGCAATAAAAAATTTATTTCCGTTGGTAAATTAGTCCAGTCAAAAATAATCAGCCCAGAGGCAAAAGCTTTAACCATCATTATGTCAGTATGGTTACTGGTAAATGTCATTATTGCACCACTAACACCAATAACAATTAGCATCAGAAGCATTAAGTAGTCGCTTGGTGCTGAAATATAACGAATGCGTGGTACAAAAATACGACGAGCCAATAAACCAGCTAAACCAATTATCATTGCAAAAGCAGCATATTTAAAAGGCTGTATCAACAAGAATACTTCTGGCAAATCACCAGGAATAAAGTAACGTAAATGACGAACTAAAACTAATAGTAAGCCAAAGTGGAATAAAAATCCGAAGAGCCAGATCCACTTGTTTGATCGGAAGAGACTTTCAAATAAAGTCACTTCACGAATCATTTTAAAAATTGCACCTGTTTGTGTTAATGGGGTTGGTGCAATTGGAATTTTAAGTGGGACAGGCGTAATCCAAAATTGACGGATTTTTCTACCCATACCCACGATAAAAATAAATAAGGAAATGTAAAATAAAGCGGTAAATATAATGCTTATTAATGACATATTGCTCTCAAACTAAATGTTTAAAAATAAAAAAACACCTGCAAAAATGCAGATGTTTAAATCATTTATATAGAACTAGATACAGCCAGTTGGCTTTGGAAGACCCGCAAACTTACAACCTTGCTTACCTGGACCATAAGGAAATAAAGTGTAAAGGTACTTAGAGTTACCTTTGTCTTTACCAAGTTTCTTGCCAACTGCTTTAGTTAAAACACGAACAGCTGGTGCAATTTGATACTCTTCAAAATAATCACGTAAAAGAGTAAGGACTTCCCAACGTTCTGAATATAATTCAGTCTCTTCATTTTCTAAGTCAATTTCATCAGCCTTTCCCATTTCAATTGCAATCTCTCTTGTCCAATCTTTAAGATTTATCAAGAAACCTTCTTCATCTACATCAGCGCCACAAATTTGTGCCATAGTTATACTCCTATTTATTAATTAAATTAAACCCAAGAAACCGCAGTTCCATGTTTAACAACTAGATCTACAAAACCTGCATAATCAACTAATTTGATATTATCTGCAAGCTTCGAAGAAATTCCTCTCGCCTCAACATCACCCTGAAGTGCAAATACACGACCTTGAGTCGCAAGATCAGCAATCATTGATGATTTAGTATTATTCGCCGCGTTAATCACACCATCCTCAATAAATAATATGACACTTGAATCATCAATAGTATTTAAACAAGTTTGTAGAGAATTACGCTCGAAAGATGATTTGTTTACTGTATGTAACATATTAAACCCCTCTCTTAGAAACTCAAGCAAATGTCTTGTTCAGACATGATTGCTGTAAGTTCATCATTAGTAACAATTTTGATAGAAGGTTTTTCTGCCCAATCATCATCTTCATCTTCATAAACTAAAGGCATAAGATCAGATTCAGTTAAGCCTCTTTCTTCTAAAGACTCTTTAGAAACATAAAGCTTATTGATATCGTAATCACCTAGCGCATGAAAAGTCTTTGAAAAGTTTTTCATACCAATACCATCAGAGCTTTGACCTTCAACGATTTGGTATACACCATCATCCATAAAAGCCAAAGATACATCTTGTTCAAAAGCAGCAGCTATTAACACTACTTCTAATGATTCAATTGCATACACTGTACCAAATGAAGATCGGCGATTTAAATACATAAATTTCTTTGTAGCCATCTTAATCTCCAAATACTACTAAACGATCACTCTGAATACCTGCTTCAATTAGCTGGCCCAGGCCAGAAATTCTAAATGCAGGATGAAGGTTATTACCTTCAATTGAGTTCTTAGTTGCTTCTGACTCGTCAAGCATTCCTCGACGAAGCGCGGCAGCAATACAAACTACTAATTCAGGTGCGCCATCAGCATCTTTAATATTTAAAGAAGCCCAGTTATTTACAACATGGCGATCATCTTGTGGTGGCAAGGTAAAACGAGATGCGTTATTTACACCATCATGGTAGAAAAACACACGCATAATCTCATGGCCATTCTCAATCGCCGCTTTAGCGAATTGAAAAGCCGTATCAGACGCTTGATGCTGGTACGGACCTTCGTTAATTTGAATTGCAAACTTCATCTTAAGATTCCTTAGAAACGAATGTGTGCAGAAGAGTTAAGCTGGTGACGTGAACCTTTCCAATCATTGATATGGAATTTAGTAAATGGCAATCCAGTCTTCTGGAAGAATGCTGGCCAACCGATACGGTCAACCCACTCTCCAACTCTTTCCCAGTCACGTGCGTCTTCTTTATAAACGCTCAAGATGTTCTTAACAACTGCACCAACTTCCGGCCATCTTGGCGGGTTGTTAGGTAGGTTAGAAGCAACTAGCTTATGGAATGAAGGCTTAGATCTCGCATTAGAGTTCTTACCACCAATCCATAAAGCAATCTTAGAGTGCTCAGGATCATTAATCTGCATTGGAGGACAAGGTGGGAAACATGCACCACAACAGATACATTTCTTCTCATCAACTTCCAAAGTAGGTTTGCCATTAACCATCGCAGGACGAATCGCAGCAACTGGACAACGAGCAACAACTGTGGGACGCTCACAAACCATAGATACTAAATCATGGTTAATCTTAGGCGGCTTAGTGTGCTGAATGTTAAGTGCGATATCACCTTGACCACCACAGTTAATCTGACAACATGAAGTTGTCATATGAACACGGTTAGGCATTTCTTCACGAGTAAATTCTTCGTGCAGCTCATCCATTAACGATTTAACAACACCAGAAGCATCGGTACCTGGAATATCACAGTGTAGCCAACCTTGAGTATGAGAAATCATTGTTACTGATGGGCCAGTACCGCCGACTGGAAAGCCTGCTTCTGTTAACGCTGAAACTAGCGCATCAACTTTAGAGCCATCTGCAACCATGTATTCAACATTCGAGCGCATAGTAAAACGAACAAAGCCGTCTGCATATTCATCAGCAATATCTGCTAATTTTTTAATTGTGTATACATCCATTTGACGTGCCGTACCACAACGAACAGTGAAAACTTCTTCATTGTTCTTTGAAGTATGACGTAATACGCCAGCGCGAGGACGGTCATGGTATGCCCATTGACCATAGTTACGACGCATAGTTGGATGCATATATTGAATAGGGTCTGGACATCCAGATTCGATAGGCATTCTTGGTGCTTGCTTAGCCATTTTTTACTCCTTGTTATGTAATTAGGTGAATTTAATCACCCAAAAATTATATTCTTTTATTGATTATTAAGCGTTTGCTTCAGCTTTATTTTCAAACCATTTAACAGCTTCTTCGTCCCAATCATCCATACGAACATATGAAGAAGTACGAGTTTCGTTAATCATGTTTGGATCTACTTTAATACCAATACCTTCAAGGAAGTTTACAACACCGATACGCTCAATCATTTCACCTGTGCGTTCATGCTCTAATGCATTTTCAGCGAAAAAGTCAACTACTTCACCTGCTAACTCTTCAATTGCTTCTAGGTCATCAGCAGTATCCATCTTCATAAATGGAACAACAACAGAACCAAATAAATCACCGATCTTCAATGTACGTTTACCGCCCATAATAATCATAACACCTTTATCATCACCAGTAGCTAAGATAGGCTCAACGTCGCCTTTAGCGATATAGTTATGAGTTAATGGAGAAGTAACATTTAAACAATGCATACACTTAACACAGTTTTTATTATCAATTGTTAATGAGTTATCAGCATTCACTTTCATTGCTGAAGTAGGACATCTAGAAGTAATATTATCAACTACGTAGTCCATACCTTTGTCAGCAACCATTGCTTTCCATAAATCTTGGTTTATTTTAATATCATCTCTCCAAGTACCAATAGTTGCGAAGTCAGCACGTTGTACTGAGTTCATACAATCGTTAGCACAACCTGAAACTTTAAATTTCAACTTGTATGGTAATGCTGGTCTATGCATATCATCTAAGAATGCATTTACTAATGTACGTAAGACTGCTTGCTCATTTACATTTGACATTTCACAACGTGAAGCGCCAACACAAGACATACCTGTACGTACTGCTGGACCTGCACCACCTAAGTCAAAACCGTAATCATTAAACGTGTTAAAGATTGTTTGAGTTGTCTCTTCAGTAGCACCTTGTAACATGATGTCGCCTGACTGACCATGGAATGCGATTAAGCCTGAACCACCGTTATCAGTAAACATATCACACATATCTCTTAAAAGAGTTGATGTGTAATGCATACCTGCTGGTGGTTGAATACGCAATGTGTGGAATTCGCCTGCAGCAGGGAATTTATAATCACCATTGTCGTCTTTCAATTCGTTAAAACGTGGAATGATACCACCACCGTAACCGATAACACCAACTGTACCACCTTTCCAGTAACCTTTTTTAGTTACATAAGATGTTTCAAGTGTGCCTAGGACGTCACGTGCCATGTCAGCACCTGCGTGCGTATCAAGTGCTAATCTCTTAAGACCTGTTACAAATGAAGGCCATGGACCATTTTCCAACTCATCAAGGTTGGGTGTGTTATATAGCTTTCTTGCCATTTTCTTTCTCCAGTATATTAATAAATCCCAAAAACACAGTGTTTTAGAGATGTGAACGGGTCAAATTATACTTAAATGCAAGTAAATATCACTGTTTTATAGTGATATCATCACCTATCCCTTAGGGGGTATATATAATTTTTTTTAGATGGAAAAGTTAGTCTGAGAAGAGTTTTTTTTAAGAGAGGTACTCATTAGTTCGCTTTGCAACACCTCGCCCTTCATTAATTGCCCAAACGACTAATGACTGGCCACGACGACAATCACCTGCAGTAAAGATACCTTCTTGTGAAGTTTGATATTGGCCATAGCTAGCTTTGTAATTACCTCGATCGTCTAATTCAATTTTTGCATCATCACTAACATAATGCTCTGGTGATACAAAACCCATTGATAATAATACCAACTGAGCATCCCAAGTTTTTTCGCTACCAGAAATTTCAGTTAACTGGCCATCTTGAAACTCTACGTTTACAGTAATAAGACCTGTTAAAGCACCATTTTGATCTTTGGTAAATGACTTAGTCATGAGTTGGTATTGTCTAGGGTCTTCACCAAAGGCTAATTTAGCCTCTGCATGTCCATAATCAACACGATAAATTAAGGGCCACAATGGCCATGGATTATTGTCTGCACGATCAATAGGTGGCTGACTCATCAACTCAAAATTAACCACAGACTTAGCACCTTGGCGAATCGCTGTACCGATACAGTCAGTACCTGTGTCACCACCACCAATAACAATAACATTCTTACCTTTGGCTGATAAATGTGAATCATCTGCAAGTCCAGTATCTAGCAAACTTTTCGTATTAACAGTTAAATACTCCATTGCCCTATGGACGCCTTCGGCATCACGATTTTCAACAGGTAACTCTCTAGCTTCACTAGCACCTGTTGTTAATATAACGGCATCAAAATCTTGTTGCAATGCTTGAATAGTAATATCTTTACCAACGTTAACATTGGTAATAAATTCAATACCACAATCTTTCATGAAATTAACACGACGATCCACGACATCTTTACCCAGTTTCATATTTGGGATACCGTACATTAGCAAGCCGCCAATACGATTATCGCGTTCAAAAACACTAACACTATGTCCTAATTTATTAAGCTCATCAGCTGCAGCTAAACCTGCAGGACCAGAACCTATAATAGCTACTGCTTTTCCTGTTTTAAATTCGACATCATATGGCTTAACCCAGCCTTGTTCAAAACCTTTATCAATAATCGCCTGTTCAATATTTTTAATAGTAACAGCAGGATTGTTTATACCAAGAACACAAGAACCTTCACAAGGTGCTGGGCAAACGCGGCCGGTAAATTCTGGAAAGTTATTAGTTTTTAATAATCTAGATAAGGCTTCTTCCCATTTGTCGTTATAGACAAGGTCATTCCATTCAGGAATTAAATTATTAATTGGACAGCCATCATCTGACTGGCAAAAAGGCACACCACAATCCATGCATCGAGCACCCTGCTCTTGCAGATGCGGCTCATCATGGTCACCTGTAAAAATTTCACCGTAATCCTTTAGTCGCAACTCAACAGGGCGATAAGCCTCTGTTTTTCTATCGAATTCTTTAAAGCCAGTTACCTTTCCCATTTCTAAAAATGCATAAATATAAAACCCATAATTATGCCATATTTGCTTTAAAAATGCATCTATAAAAAAGATGGGATAGTTTGCTTGTTTAGAACCATGATTGACTGTATAATTGCCTTTTTTTACGAAACAAATATTCAAGGATAAGTTCAAATGAATTTAATTGATCAAATTGAAAGTGAACAGCTAAGAAGCGACATTCCTGATTTTTCAGCGGGCGACACAATTATCGTACAAGTAAAGGTGCGTGAAGGTGATCGTGAAAGATTGCAGGCATTCGAAGGTGTTGTTATTGGTAAGAAAAATCGTGGCATTGGTTCAGCATTTACAGTGAGAAAAATTTCTCATGGTGAAGGTGTTGAAAGAGTTTTCCAAACACATTCTAAAATGATTGATTCTGTTGAAGTTAAGCGTCGCGGTAAAGTTCGTCAAGCGAAACTTTATTATCTTCGTGAACTTACTGGTAAGAAAGCAAGAATTAAAGAAAAATTGGCGACTCGATAAGCTTCTCCACTTTTTCTTTCAAATACCGACGACTAGTCGGTATTTTTTTGTCTAAAATTTAGATATGGAAAATAACATCCACCTTATTGAACAATTCCTTGATCATTACTGGCTATCCTCAGGTGCTAGTAAAAATACCTTGTCCGCTTATCGATCTGATTTAATGTTATATTCAAAATGGTTAGATAAACTATCTCTAGAAAGTTCTAGTGATACTAGTATTCTTAAATATTTTCAATATCGACAGATTAGCCCATCTACTCAAGCACGAATTCTCACTTGTTTTAGGATTTTTTATCAATACCTGGTGTCACAAAAACTTACAGATACCAATCCAACTGCTAAGCTTCATCATCCAAAACAAGTACAAAAATTACCTGTTTTTTTAAGTATCAAAGAGGTTGAGAAACTTCTAGATGCGCCTGACCAAAAAACTATTTTTGGCATGAGAGATCGAGCAATGCTAGAGCTCTTATACTCATGTGGATTGCGTGTTACTGAACTTGTTAGCCTGGAGTATCATCATATCAATATCAATGACGAATATATTCGAATTTTAGGCAAAGGAAATAAAGAGCGACTCTTGCCAATGGGTGATTTAGCCATGGAATATCTTTCTAAATATGAAAAAGAAGCCCGTCCATTTTTAATTAAAAAAGGTCAAACTGATGGCTACTTCTTGTCTAATCGAGGGAGCAATATGAGTCGTCAAAATTTCTTTTACATGATTAAATCTTACGCTCAAAAAGCTGGAATTGACAAATCACTTTCTCCACATAGTCTAAGGCATGCATTTGCAACCCATTTAGTTCAGCAGGGCGCAGATCTAAGAAGTGTGCAACTCATGCTTGGTCATAGTGATATTTCAACGACACAAATATACACCCATATTCAAAATGTCCAGCTGAAATCACAACACAGTAAACATCACCCAAGAGGCTAAGCTTACTTATGGTTTAGATTTATAAAGATAGCTCAGCTAATCTTTTTTGTCGATACTCTTTCAAAGTTGATTCGGTATAACCATTTGGCTCACTCACACCTCTATAAACTAAAGATAGCGCTGCTTTGAATGCCATTCCATCATAGCTTGGCGCCATATTTTGATATAGTGGGTCATTCTCGTTTTGTGCATCCACAACGAGTGCCATCTCTTTAAATACTTGCATTATTTGCTCCTTACTGCAAATCTCATGATGCAGCCAATTGGCCATATGCTGGCTTGAAATCCTTAGCGTCGCCCTATCTTCCATTAACCCTACTTGATCAATGTTCATAACTTTTGAACAGCCTACACCTTGATCAATCCAACGCACAACATAGCCTAAGATACTTTGAGCATTGTTATTAAGCTCTGTCTTAATTTCAGCTGTACTTAATGTGCTAGTAAAGTTTAGTATCGGAGCAAGCAATAAATCTTGTTCATCGGCCTCAAGATGGGTTTGCATTAATTGTTGCTGTCTAGCAAAAACATCAAATCGATGGTAATGTGTCGCATGTAAGGTAGCAGCTGTTGGCGAAGGTACCCAGGCACAATTAGCACCCGCTTCTAAATGACTAACCTTACTCTCAAGCATTTCACGCATTTGATCAGGTTGTGCCCACATACCTTTACCAATTTGTGCATTTTTATACATGCCACAATCCAAGCCTACTTGAATATTTAAGATTTCATAAGCTTTAATCCATGGCTGATTTTTGATTTTCGACTTAGGAAGCATTATTCCAGCTTGCATACTGGTGTGTATTTCATCGCCAGTGCGATCTAAAAAACCTGTATTAATAAAAATTACGCGTTTAGCTGCTGCTTTAATACATGCCGCTAGATTAATACTTGTGCGACGCTCTTCATCCATAATGCCAATTTTAATTGTATTAGCCTCAAGTCCAAGAGCCTGCTCAACCCTTCCAAACAGCTTAACACTAAACGCCACTTCATCAGGGCCATGCATTTTAGGTTTAACAATATAAACATTACCCTTTTTTGAATTAGCGCCTAAACGCTGAATATCATGAAGAGCGATTAACGTTGTTATCAACGCATCTAAAATACCTTCTGGTGTCTCTTGATTATCTGGAGTTTTAATTAAACCCGTTAACATATGGTGTCCGACATTACGAACCAACATCAAACTACTTCCTGGCAAAGTACCAGACTTACCTTTTGAATTAATATAGCTTTTGTCTGAATTTACTCTTCTTACAACTAACTTTTCGCCCTTGTTAAATTTAATATCTAAATCACGCTTCATTAGACCTAAAAAGTTACGATAGGCATTAATTTTTTCTTCGCCAGCAACCGTAGCAACTGAATCTTCAAAATCAATAATAGTCGTTAATGCTGATTCCAAAATGACATCTTGAATGCCTTTAGTATTTGTATTGATGACTAGTTCGATATGTAAATTATGGTGCTCAATTAAAATGCTATGATTAGCGCTGCCAACAAAACTATCTGAGTTTTTTAGCTGAGTTGTACTCTTATCCTTTAATGTAAATATTGGTACGTTTGACTTAATATCAATAGAAGCAACTTGATCATAAGAGCCAGAATTTAACGGTATTGCCTCGTCTAAAAAAGTATTACTCCAACTAATAACTTGAGCAGCACGCTCATCGCCCTTAATTTTTCTATCGATAACATCACTACCATACAAAGTGTCATAAAGACTACCCCAGCGCGCATTAAGTGCATTAAGTGCAAAACGAGCACTGGAAATAGGCACCACTAATTGTGGTCCAGCTATTTTAGCAATCTCATCATCAACCTGATCTAACTCAAGTTCGAAAGGAGCCGGTTTAGGTAATAAATAACCAATATCTTCTAAGAATATTTTGTAAGCCTGTAAATCAAATGACCCAGTATTATTCTTATGCCACTTATCAATTTGGGATTGTAATTTATCGCGTTGAATCAGTAAATCTTGATTTTCCTTAGTTAACTCAGAAACAATAGTTAGTAATTTAGAGAAAAATTCATCCACCTTAATATCCAAACCCGGGAGAACTTCTTGCTCTATAAACTGATACAAGTTACGATCAACTTGGTAATCTGCTAAATTTTTATATCCTTCAACTAAAATCATAGTAACTCCTGCACAATAATAACACCATCTTGATCGGCATACAAATAATCCCCAGGGACAAAATTAACACCTGAAAAGCTTAAATTAAGACTCTGCTCCCCAACGCCTTTCTTAATACTTTTTAATGGGTGTGTGCCCAATGCACGAACCCCAATTGACATTTTATTAATCATCTCAGAATCTCTAATCAAGCCATAAATAACAATGCCAGACCAATTATTCTTAACTGCTTTGGCAGCTAGCTGATCTCCCAACATGGCACAACGTGTTGAACCACCCGCATCTACTACTAAAACACCGCCCTGGCCATCAGTATCAAGCACTTCTCTAATTAAAGAATTATCTTCAAAACACTTAATAGTATGGATAACACCAGAAAAATCTATCTTGGCGCCATAATCATTATAAATAGGCTCCAAATACTGGACATTAGGATGGAGTTGATCTGATATATCGCTAGTTTTTTGCATATAAGTTAGGTGGATTGTGAATAAATTTGGGACATCCTGAATCTTTGTCGGTATGGATAATAATCAATAATCTTGCCATTTTGAATATTATCTTGTACAGATTTCCAATAATCAGCGCTTAGTAACTTTTCATAGGATTTGGCAAAAATTTGTTTACTATCATTTTGACTAAACATGAATAGTTTAAATTCTTCTGGAAAAACATCTTCTGGACCAACATAATACCAAGGCTCAGCAGACATCTCATCTTCTTCATGCTTTGCGTCTGGAATTTTTCTGAATACAGGTTTATCCATGGTGGTGATTTCATCATAATCATAAAATACAACACGATTTTGGCGAGTAACACCAAAATTTTTAGTGAGCATATCACCTGGAAAAATATCTGCATTAATCAATTCATCAATTGCTCGTCCATAATCATTAACAATATGCTTAAGGTCTTCTTCATTAGCATTTTGGATATATAAATTAAGCGGAATCATTTTATTTTCCATATATAAATGCTTAATAATAAGTAAGTCACCCTCAATAGTGATATTTGATCCAACCTTTAATTTTAGCTCATTGAGTAGATCTTTACCCAAATCACGAATCGGAAAGGCAACATTTGAAAACTCCCATGTGTCTGCTAAGCGTCCAACTTTAGAATGATTTTTAACAAAGAAATATTTATCTTTAACCTGTTGTTTGGTTGCAGTTTTAGGTGGAGCAAAATTATCATTAATTACTTTAAACACATAAGGGAACATTGGAAAAGTAAAAACAGTCATAACCATGCCTTTAATGCCAGGAGCAAGAATAAGCTTTTCGCCAGTACTACGTGAATACTTTAAAAAACGACGGTACAGCAAAGTTTTTCCGTGCTTATGTAGTCCAATTGAGCTGTATAGCTCAGCTTTAGTTTTACCAGGAAGAATTGTTTTTAAAAAATCTACAATCGCTGCAGGATAATCAGTATCAATAAAAAAGTATGCCCTAGAAAAACTAAACACGGTAGATATATTGTCAACATCAGTCAGCAATATATCTACATATATTCCTGTTTTTTCATCATTTAACAGGGCTATCAAAACAGGGCGAACTTGATTATTTTTTAATACAACTTGTCCGACGATATAGGCAGCTTTTCTTCTAAAAAAAGTACTTTTAACTAATTGCAATTCAAACTCTTCATCTTCCGATAAATTTAATTGTTTAATAAATTGCATTTTTAAACGCGACATATCACGATCTAAATTTTGATAGGGCGTGCCAAAGTCTAGCTTTAAAAAATCCGTATGCAATGTTTGCTCTAATTGATGAGTTTTAATATAATGACTAACAATAATTGGGTCATCCATATCAATAAAAGTAGTTGATATGGATGGCTTAACAAAAATAAAATTATTATTATAAAAACGCTTATCAAACAATAAACAAAAAACTGAGTTATAGAACGTTTCAGCTAATTCTGGCTGATTATAATTTGACGTTAAACTAATATAAGCAAGTTTGGTATTTATCCAAACTTTCTCATCAAACATGTCTGTATTTATCTCTTTTTTAAGCTCAAGACCGCATTGTTTAACTTGCTGATCATAAAAATAAAGACGCGCCTTATAATCATCTAGTAATTGCTGCCATTCGCAGTGATCAAATCTAGATTTTGCTTGCACAGAGGCTTGTTGAAAAACACGATAATGCCTCTCAAAACCTGCCAATATTTTCTTGGAAGTTACTTCAGAAAGATTGCTTGATTGTATACTCATTTACAATATATTACCCCATAAAAAAGCTGATTTATATTATTATATAAATCAGCTAATTTTATAAAAAAATATTAAGATTTAGAACTGCTCTTCTTCAGTTGATCCCGTTAGTGCAGTTACTGATGATTTACCACCCTGAATAACAGTTGTCACATCATCAAAATAACCTGCACCTACTTCTTGTTGGTGAGCTACAAATGTATAGCCTTTCTTGGCTGCTTCAAATTCTGGCTCTTGAACTTTATTTACATAATGCTTCATCCCTTCGCCTTGTGCATATTCATAAGCTAAATCAAACATGTTGTACCACATGTTGTGAATACCAGCTAACGTAATAAATTGATATTTATAACCCATTGCAGCAATATCTTCCTGGAATGAAGCAATTTGAGATTCACTTAAGTTTTTCTTCCAATTAAATGAAGGTGAACAGTTGTATGCCAATAATTGATTTGGATTTTCAGCTAATACCGCTTCTGCAAATTCTCTTGCAAAGCCTAAATCTGGTTTGCCAGTTTCACACCAAACAAGATCTGCGTAAGGTGCATAAGAAACACCACGTGAAATGGCTTGCTCTAGTCCATTTCTAACTTCGTAAAAACCTTCTAGAGTTCGTTTACCTGTTATAAATTGCGCATCAATTGGATCTACGTCTGACGTTATTAACGTCGCTGCTTCTGCATCAGTTCTTGCAAGAAGTAATGTTGGAACACCCATCACATCAGATGCTAGTCGTGCAGCATTTAATTTTTGTATTGCATCTTGAGTTGGTACTAAAACTTTACCACCCATATGGCCACATTTTTTAACAGCAGCTAATTGATCTTCAAAATGCACACCTGCTGCACCTGTAACAATCATATTCTTCATTAATTCGTAAGCATTCAATACACCACCGAAACCTGCTTCTGCATCTGCAACAATTGGTAGGAAATGGTCGATATAACCTTTATCACCAGGATTGATACCTTTAGCATACTGAATTTCATCTGCGCGTTTAAAGGTATTGTTAATTCTACGAACCATAGTTGGGACAGAGTCATAAGCATATAAAGACTGGTCCGGATACATTGTTTCTGATGTATTACCATCAGCAGCTACTTGCCAACCTGATAAATAAATAGCCTCAATACCTGCTTTAGCTTGTTGCATTGCTTGTCCGGCAGTAATAGCACCCATACAGTTAACATAGCCTTTTTTAGAGCTTACATTTATTAATTCCCATAATTTATCAGCACCATCTTTGGCATGTGTGTATTCAATTTGTTTAGACCCACGAAGTCGAACAACGTCTTCAGCGCTATAACTACGCTTTACATCTTTCCATCGTGGATTTTCAGCCCATTCTGTTTCTAATACTTTAATTTGATCTTGTCTGCTCATAGTATTTTCCTTTTATGGCTTATTAGTTAATTATTTTATTTAGTGAAAATAATGATACTGATTTTTTTTCTTTCATATCATGATATAATATGTTATTTCATAATATGAAATTATTAAAAATTTATTGCTTATATTTCGCTATATAAAATTTAATTTCATAATATAATGTTATTTTTTTTTATAATACAAAAAAAGTTATGTTGTTAGCAACCAAAAATTCAAAAAAGAAAGTAACTGCTATTGAAAAAAGTTTAATTATTCTGTCAATTTTTACGATGGAAAAACCCACTTTAAGCCTTAAAGAAGTTTGCGATCAAGTTGGTTTCAACGCTTCAACAACATATAGAATATTGCATACCTTGGCAGAATACGGATACATTATTAGAACAGCAGACAAAAACTATTGCATTGGAACAACACCTTTATCTTTAAGCGCTATCTACCAAAAAACTAACCAATTAACTCAAATTAGCCCTATTGTTGACCATATTAGAGATATGTGTAACGAGACGGCATCTTTTTTTATTCAACAAGATAATGAGAGAATTTGCTTATATCGTGCACATTCTCGTGATGAAATTAGGCATAATATTGATGTAGGAACCCAATTAGAGCTTAATCGTGGTGCTTCAGGTAGAGTAATTTTGGCTTTTGGTCAGCGCTTCCACGATAAGAGTGGATATTTTAAGAATATCCGTGATAAGGGTTATTATTTGTCAGTAGATGAGCACAATGCTGCTTTGTTTGCTGTAGCCAAACCTATTATGTCTGTTAGTGGGCATCTTATTGGCGCTCTAACAATATCTGGACCAATAAGTCGCTTCAATGAAGAAAAGATTCAGTACTTTTTAGACTTGCTAACAGAGCAAATTGAAACAGTAAAAATTCTTTAAGAATTTATCTATAAATACTTAACCGTTAAGATTTCGTAAATAATATCACCTCTAGGGGCTTTTACAGTCACCTCATCACCCTCTTCATTTCCCATTAGGGCGCTAGCAATAGGAGAGTGGCAAGAGATTTTATGCTGGGCAATATCAGCCTCATCTTCGCCAACAATTTGATAAGTAATTTCACTATCATCTTCAACATCCATCAGACTGACCGTTGTTCCAAATACACAACGACCATTTTGAACAAGCTTGCTAACATCGATAATTTGCATACGAGAAAGCTTAGATTCAATCTCTTTAATTCTACCTTCACAAAAACTTTGCTCTTCTTTGGCCGCATGATACTCAGCATTTTCTTTTAAATCACCATGTGCCCGAGCTGTGGCAATATCTTCAACAATACGAAAGCGAGTAACATCTTTAAGTTTTAAAAGTTCAGCCTCCAATGCTTTTGCACCGCCCACTGTCATTGGAATACTTTCCATAATGTCCTTCTCTTAATTATTCAGAGATTGCACAGTTCTAACTGTAATCTCTTCATGCGTCTTCAAACCATCAAGCGTAGCAAATGCTGCAGCTACAGTAGTGATAAATGCCACCTTATGAACTAACGCTTGACAACGAATAGCAGCAGCATCTTCAATACCTTGGGTACCTTCAGTTGAATTAATAATTAAATCAATCGTATCATTTTTTATCATATCAACAATATGTGGCGATCCTTCCGATACTTTATTGACCATTTCACACTCGAGACCTGCTTCTATTAGAGTATCTCTGTTACTACGAGTAGCTACTAAATTAAATCCTTGATATACTAATTTCTCGCCTAAATCAACTAAATAATCACGATCTAGTCGTCGAAGACTGATAAAAACAGTGCCTTTTTCAGGTACACGAGATCCAGCAGCTAATTGTGCTTTATCAAAAGCAGAGGCGAAATCATCACCAATACCCATTACTTCTCCTGTTGAGCGCATTTCTGGACCTAAGATTGGATCTACGCCCAAGAACTTATTAAATGGAAATACTGCTTCTTTGACGCTGTAATGCTTAGGAATAATTTCTTTTGTAAAGTTAAGTGACTTAAGTGTTTTACCTGACATGACGCGCGCTGCAATATTAGCTAATGGCGCGCTGATTGCCTTAGAAACGAAAGGAACAGTTCTAGATGCTCGTGGATTAACCTCGATTACGTATATTTCTCCATCTTGATAGGCTAGCTGAGTATTCATTAAACCAATCACATTTAATGCTTTAGCCATGGCAACAACTTGTTCGCGCATTTGATCCAGTACATCACTCTCTAAAGAGTAGGGTGGCAATGAACAGGCGGAATCTCCAGAGTGAATACCTGCTTGTTCAATATGCTGCATAATTCCACCAATGACAACATCTTCACCATCAGAAATAACATCAATATCTACTTCGATCGCATGATCTAAGAATGAATCAAGCAACACTGGTGAGTCATTAGAAACTTTAACTGCTGTATGCATATAATGGTCTAAAGAGTCTTTATCATAGACAATTTCCATAGCACGACCACCTAATACATAAGATGGTCGAACCACTAATGGGAATCCAATAGCATCAGCAATATCTTGTGCCTGTTCTAATGAGCGTGCAGTACCATTTAAAGGCTGCTTTAAGCCAAGCTCTTGAAGTAGAGTAGAAAAACGCTCACGATCTTCTGCTAAGTCAATTGCATCTGGACTAGTACCAATAATTTTTGCACCACTCTTTTCTAAAGCCTCTGCCAATTTAAGGGGTGTTTGTCCACCATAATGCACAATAATACCATCTGGATTTTCAACATCTACCACTGCAAGAACATCTTCTAAAGTAAGGGGCTCAAAATATAGACGGTCTGAAATATCATAATCTGTTGAAACGGTTTCAGGGTTACAGTTCACCATAATAGTTTCAAAGCCATCTTCACGCAATGCTAAAGAAGCATGTACACAACAATAGTCAAATTCAATACCTTGGCCAATTCTATTTGGCCCACCACCCAAAATCATAATCTTTTTCTTATTTGTTGGATTGGCTTCACATTGTTGCTGATACGTAGAGTAAAGGTAGGCAGTTTGTGTGTCAAACTCAGCAGCACAACTATCAACACGCTTAAAGACTGGCTTAATATTTAGCACCTTACGACGCTCACGTACAGATGACTCGTTACAATTTAACAATTGCCCAAGACGCGCATCTGAAAATCCTTTACGCTTTAAGGCAAACATTTCATCTGCCTTAATGTCGGTAAGATTTGCAGCATTAATCTGCATTTCTGTCGACACAAGATCTTCAATTTGTGCCAAGAACCAAGGGTCTACTTTAGATAAATCAAATACCTCTTCCAAACTCATACCCAATCTAAAAGCATCTGCAAGATAAAAAATACGCTCACCACGTGCTGAAATACACTCTGAACGAATTTTATTACGTGCATCATCAGCGCTTAAATCAACCATTGGATCAAGGCCAACTTTATCGGTCTCCAACCCTCTTATTGCCTTTTGTAACGATTCTTGGAATGTTGAACCCATGGCCATTACTTCGCCCACTGATTTCATTTGAGTAGTTAGGCGATCATCTGCTTTAGGAAATTTTTCGAAAGCAAAACGAGGAATTTTAGTAACAACATAGTCAATACTTGGCTCAAACGAAGCAGGTGTTTTACCGCCTGTAATATCATTATCAAGTTCGTCAAGCGTATAACCTACTGCTAGTTTTGCTGCAACTTTAGCAATTGGGAAGCCTGTTGCTTTAGAGGCTAATGCTGATGAACGAGATACGCGTGGATTCATTTCAATAATAGTTAAACGTCCATTCTCAGGATTAACTGCGAATTGTACATTTGAACCACCTGTATCAACACCAATTTCGCGCAGTACAGCCAAAGAAGCGTTGCGCATAACCTGATATTCTTTGTCCGTTAAAGTCTGTGCTGGAGCAACCGTAATGGAATCGCCTGTATGGATACCCATTGGATCAAAGTTCTCAATAGAACAAATGATAATACAATTGTCTTTAGTGTCTCGAACCACTTCCATTTCAAATTCTTTCCAGCCTAAGATTGACTCTTCAACCAATAGCTCATTCGTAGGTGAAAGGTCTAATCCGCGCTCACAAATTTCAACAAACTCTTCCTTGTTAAAAGCAATACCACCACCTGAACCACCCATAGTAAATGAAGGGCGAATAACTGTTGGATAGCCAACTATCTCTTGAACGACAAAAGCTTCTTTTAATGAATGAGCAACTGCCGCTTTAGGCATATCTAATCCAATTTTAAGCATGGCTTCACGGAACAAATCTCGATCTTCAGCCTTGTCAATCGCCTCTTTCTTGGCGCCAATCATCTCAACACCATGCTTTTCTAAAACGCCATGGCGCTCTAAATCAAGCGCGCAGTTCAATGCAGTTTGACCACCCATTGTTGGCAAAAGTGCATCTGGCTTTTCAATCTCAATAATTTTTTCAACTGTACGCCATTCAATGGGCTCAATGTAAGTAGCATCTGCCATTTGCGGATCAGTCATGATGGTTGCTGGATTAGAGTTCACCAGAATTACGCGATAACCTTCTTCTCTTAGTGCTTTGCAGGCTTGTGCACCAGAATAGTCAAATTCACAGGCCTGCCCAATAACAATTGGTCCGGCACCGATAATTAAAATACTTTTTAGGTCTTGTCTTTTTGGCATTATTCTCTAAATGTTAATTCTTTTAAAATTCGTCTTTTACAACTGGCAGGTTGCCATCAAAAATATCAAACTTGCGCTTTTGTAGATAAGAAGATCTCATCGTACTATAAGGATCATCTGACTGATCTAATAAATCAGTGATAGGTAGTAGTTCAACTCTCTTATCAATGATATTCATAGCAGTAGCACTAAGAGCACCAACATCATCCAATTCATTAACCAAGTTTGCATCTGAGGTCATATCAACATACATGCCTGCTCCATCTCTAATAGTCGATGGACCCATCAAAGGTACCATAATAAAAGGCCCGCTATCTACACCCCAAACTGCAGCTGTTTGACCAAAATCTTCGTTTTCGGTTGTTAGACTCATATCGGTAGCAACGTCAAATAATCCATATAAACCAATGGTAGAGTTCAGAAGGACACGGCTTAATGTGATCGCACTTTCCTCAATTTTAAATTGTAATATTTGATTAGCTAGTGTTGACACATCACGTAAATTACCAAAAAAATGACCGACTCGATTTTGTAAAAAATCAGGCGTATGGTCTTTATAGGCACGTGAAACTGGCTCAAGTAAATTATCATCGATGACCTCATTAAACTCATAGACTACTCTATTCGTTTTTTCAAATGGATCCACTTCTTCTGCTATCGTAACTGTGCTGAATGCCAACATTAACAAGCTTATTAATAATTTTTTCATAAATTCATCTCCTGAATAAAGGTGTCAAATAATCCGCTCACATCATGAGGACCAGGTGAAGCTTCTGGATGACCCTGAAAACTAAATGCTTTCTTACCTGTTACTCTAACACCTTGAATGGTGTCATCAAATAGTGATCGGTGAGTGACTTTCAAACTGTTCGGTATACTTTCTTCTGCCACTGCAAAGCCATGATTTTGAGAGGTAATCATAACTTGCTTAGAATCTAAATCTTGAACAGGATGATTAGCGCCATGATGGCCGAACTTCATTTTTTGTGTTTTAGCGCCACTGGCTAATGCCAGTAATTGATGACCTAGACAAATACCAAAAATTGGCATATTTTTTTCTAATAGTATTTGAATATTGGCAATAGCGTAATCACATGGCTCTGGATCACCCGGCCCATTTGATAAAAATACACCATCCGGGTTCATCGCCAAAACATCAGAAACTGGTGTTTGTGCATTTATTACCGTTAAGTCACAGCCTCGATCAACTAGCATTCTTAAAATGTTTGTTTTAACACCATAGTCATAAACTACCACTTTAAATTTAGCATCTAAATCAGCAAATTCACCCGTTTCTAAAAAAAAAGAGCCCTTATTGAATGTATAAGTTTTAGTGGTAGAAACCACTTTAGCCAAGTCAGTATTTTTTAATCCTGAAAAAGCTTGGGCTTTTTTAATAGCTGCAGCTTCATTAATGTTTTCACCTGCAACAATACAACCCTTCAGAGAACCCATTGAGCGTAAGTGACGAGTTAGTGCACGTGTATCAATATCACTAATAGCAACAATATTATTGACTCGAAGATACTCATCTAATGGCATTGTATTTCGCCAATTGCTTTGTAATAGCGACAGATCTCGAATAACCAATCCAGCTGCATAAACTTTTGGAGATTCTTCATCAACAACGTTTGTACCTGTATTACCAATATGAGGATAAGTCAGTGCAACAATTTGTTGAGTATAAGATGGGTCAGTAAGAATTTCTTGATAACCAGTCATTGAGGTATTGAACACAACCTCGCCTAGTGTTTCACCTGGACTGCCTATAGATTTTCCGTAAAAAATCTGACCATCTTCTAATGCTAATAAGGCAACTTGTGACACCGGATACTCCTGAATAAAAAACTTCATAAATTTTACCATATTGTATTACCCCTCCGAAGAGCAAATATACAAATCTAAGGTGTATAATTAATCAAAAATCACGATGAGAAATTACCATGGAAATTACAGTAGATAATATTAAATGTGGTGGCTGTGCTGGTTCAATTACCAAAAAATTAACAACAGTTTTTGACACAGATAAAATCAATGTAAATATTGAACAAGGCATCATCAATATTGACCTAGATAATTCTAAAAAAAATGAACTGGTTAAAGTATTGTTAAATTTAGGCTATCCAGAGACTGGCTCAGTTAATGGCTTTGACTCAGCCAAGGCTAAAGCTAAATCATTTGTTTCTTGCGCTATCGGAACAATGAATAAATGATTGTAGTGGTCAACGGTAAAGAGCTGGAAATTAAAAGCTCAGCCACGGCTGAGTATTTAATCAGTCAACTAAACTATCAAGATCAGCGCATTGCCCTGGAAATTAATGAAGCTATTATTCCTAAATCTAGGCACACTGAGTTTGCACTAAGAGAAAACGATAAAATTGAGATTATTAAAGCAGTCGGTGGCGGTTAAACAAACCACTCTTTAGGGATTTCGTCTATATCTAGAGGCTTTACGCTAAATTGTTGAGCTACACCAATATCCAACTTCACTTCAATATCAACACTTGGTTGCTCTCGATCTTGCGAATATCGCGCTAAAATTCGAGCAGCAATTTTAAGATCTTCTTGATTTGGCTCACCCTCAATCAATGCAATTGGGCCCTTGCAGCTAGTTGAATAAAGATTAGCATATTGATTTCTATAACCTTCAAGAAATTTCACCTCACCCTCTTCTCTGGCAACAATCATTTTAAAACGTTGATTGGGGCGAATATGGCGACCCACTTTAAGCATCATTAAATCATCTAATTGATAATCACGATTACCACGGGATTGCCACATATCAACTAACTTATCAGAATATTTCTTGTTTGTTAAGAAGCAACAACCACCTGCAGGCGTTGCATAATCCTCAAAACCATAGGATTTTGCCAAAGCTATTTGCGGCTTTCGCGTACGCCCAATAAAATCAAGTAACTTTTCTCTATCTATCCACCCTTCTTTTTCTGGCTTAGTTTCGGGCAAATGTTTAGCGCACAATGGACGCAATAACAAGTCATCCGCACCTGATTCTTCTTGCACAACTGGCATAGTGTCTTTACGCTGAGACATTGGACGTTGCCCCATAACCTCCCCAGTAATAATAAAGTCAAACTCGTTTTCTTCCATCCATTGCTTAGCTTTTTTAATCATAAAACCTTTACAATCTAAACAAGGGTTCATGTTTTTTCCATAGCCATGCTTTGGATTTAAAAGTACATCGCGATATTCTTCGATTACATCAATAATATGCAATTTAATACCTAGTTGCTCCGCCACCCAAAGTGCGTTATTACGTTTTGGTTTATCACTTTTTTGCTTACGAATAGCGTGGGTATGGCCTTCTACACAAAATCCAGTAAAAAAATTAATTCCTTCAACATGAATACCTTGGTCAAGTAGTAGCTTAGTGCTCAATAGAGAGTCCAATCCACCTGAAATTAGAGATACTGCTTTAATTTGTTTTTTATTTATCATATTTTTTTTATTTACGTTGTCCGCTTACTTGGCACCATTCATCTTTTTGAGCCACTTTCATCTCTTGAAAATACACACCATAAGTCTTAAGTATCATTGGCAGTTGGTTTTCCATAATACCTGACAGTACCACATTACCGCCCGTCTTCACTAAGCCTGAAAAATGCTCGCATAAATCTACCAAAGGGTTTGCCAAGATATTTGCAATGAGTAAATCTACTTGATCCAGCTTACCTTCGTCATTTGTATGCAATACATAAACTTTATCTTGGACATTATTTACCTCAGTATTGCTAATAGTGGAAATAATAGCCTGAGGATCGTTATCAACAGCAATAGCTTTTGTGGCGCCTAGCTTTATTGCAGCAATCGCTAAAATCCCTGTGCCAGAGCCATAATCAATCACTGAACAATCAATAGGAGCATTATTATCTAAATATTGCAGGCACAAATCAGTCGTTTGGTGAGTTCCTGTTCCAAATGCCAAGCCTGGATCCATATCAATGATAATAGCATCATCTGGTAAGTTGGTATCGCCCTCCCAAGAAGGACATACCCAAATTCTTTTTCCAAATTGCATGGCATGAAAGTCTTTCTTACACTCATCCTCCCAAACACGCCCTTTGAGCAACTCAAAATGTAAATCATTAATATGGCAAATATTCTCAAGCATGTGACTGATGTTTGCCTGATCAATATTTAAATCAAATAAAGCAGTGATGGTTACATTCTTCCATAAAGGCATCTCACCAACAGACGGCTCAAAAATAGCATCATCTTTCGTGTCACTAAAGGTGACAGAAGCACTATCCAACCCTATAAGAATTTCACTGACAAAATCTGCCTGATCTTTATTTGTTTGTAGGGTTAATTGCATCCAGTCCATGGCTGGGGAATTATACCTAGGCACATCATGCTAAAGCCTTTGTATTAAGCTGGAACAATTCAGATACTTTAAATAATAAAACAAAAAAACTAATTACAAATTAAGCATATTTGATATAATAAACCTTGTTTATTTAAAACAGCATATACATTAATTTATTAGGAGATTATCATGGCTAATGGCACTACAAAAGGCAACAGACCACCTCTAGGAAGTAGCTTAGACGCATTAAATGCATCTAACCCTTCAAACACAAGAACGGGCAAAGAAACAACAACAACTACCCAAGACTACAAAAAAGGCATGAAGTCTGCAGAAGAGTTAGACGATCTTAGATAGAACCGTTAACGGCTATTTAAATTAATAAAACCCTCGCAAGAGGGTTTTTTATTGTTTAAAATTTACTGTATAGGCATATAAATAAAACGTGTATTTATAAAAAATGATTTAAGTCAATCTTATATAATAAATCCAATTAAATTACTAAGGTATTAAGGATGGCATTAGAAAGAACAGGAAACGGCTACTTAGTTGATCCTTCAATTTGGACTGAAGAAATCATGCACGAAATGGCAACAGAAGACGAAATAGAATTATCAGATTCTCAAGTGACTCAAATTCTTGCTGCAAGAGATTATTTTTCTGAGAACTCGGCAGTGCCACCAATTAGAACATTTTCAAAAGTAGTTGGCATTGATAAAAAGATTCTTTTTAAAGAATGGCTAACTGGCCCTATGAAACCTATTACTAAATATGGTGGAATGCCTCAGCCAACAGGTTGTGTATAAAAACAAAATCTGCTTAAAATAAAAAACCCTCTTTCGAAGGTTTTTTATTGCAAATTTTTTAAATTAAATCTTTAACTGAAGCAAGTGCCTTGGTGAGATTTTCTGGCTGGGTTCCACCACCCTGAGCCATATCAGCTCGACCACCCCCTTTTCCACCCACTTGAGTAGCAACGTGATTAAGAATTTTTCCAGCCTGATATTTGCTAGTCAAATCTTTGGCAACGCTGGCAACTAAAGATATCTTATCACCGCTTACTGCGGCCAATACCACAACTACTGATCCCAACTTGTCTTTGAGTTTATCAGCAATATCGAGTAAATCTTTACCACTCACTCCTTCTACAACTGTAGAAAGTAGCTTGACTCCATTAACTTCCTGAGCTTGACTAAGTAAGTCATCTCCTTGATTACTGGCTAGCTTCTTTTGAAAAGTAGCAATTTGTTTTTCCAATTCTTTTTGCTGCTTTATTAGTTGCGTAACTTTTTCAACTGCACCTGAATTATTTGTTTTAGTCATCTGCGCAATCTCACTAAGACTATCTTCTATTTGCTTGTCAGACTGATAAGCGTTATAGCCTGTTAGTGCTTCAATGCGGCGAACACCTGCAGCGATTCCACCTTCCGAAGTGATTCTAAATAAACCAATATCTCCCAAAAGGTTAACATGTGTACCACCACAAAGTTCTACAGAAAAATCATTTTTACCCATGGTTAGCACGCGCACAATATTGCCATATTTTTCACCAAAAAGAGCCATAGCACCTTTCTTTTTTGCTGATTCAATATCTGTAATATCTGTATGAACCATTGAATTATCTAAAATTCGACGATTAACCATGGCTTCAATTTTATCTAGATCAACTTTATCAATCACTTCATCATGAGAAAAATCAAAACGCAATTTATCACCGTCAACTAAAGAGCCTTTTTGGGTAACTGTTTCACCCAAAGCACTTCGCAATGCAGCATGAAGTAAGTGTGTTGCTGAGTGGTTACAAGTAATCTGTTTACGTCTTCGAATGTCCACTTGTGCCTGAAGTACGTCGCCCACTTTTATAATACCACTTGATATAACGCCATGATGCTCAAAAGCACCTGATTTTTGCTTTAAAGTATTAACAACATCAAACTTTATATCTCCAGCAACAAGTATTCCACTATCGCCAACTTGACCACCTGATTCAGCATAAAAACTTGACTGAGATAAAATGATAATACCGTGATCTCCAGCTTCGATAGAATCAACCAACTCACCGTCTTTAATTAATGCTTGTATAGAGGATGTGTTTTCTAGTTGCTCATAGCCTAAAAATTCAGTTTCTGCTGAAATATCAACGCCTTTTTGTGTCGTTTTAAAATCACCTGCTTGACGCGCACGATCTCGCTGTTTAGTCATCTGAACTTCAAAACCTGGCATATCAATAGTCAACTCTTGCTCACGCGCAACATCAGCTGTTAAATCAGCTGGGAAGCCATATGTATCATAAAGCTTAAATACAGTTTCACCATCAATCTCACTGCCTTTTAAATTTGAAATAGCATCTTCCAAAATCCCCATACCTTGGTCAAGTGTTTGTGCAAAACGCTCTTCCTCACGCTTTAAAACCTTTTCAACATTGGCCAATGCAAGTTTTAACTCTGGATAAACCTGCTTAAGCTCTAGCGCCAATACGGGCGCTAAACGATAGAAAAACACCTTATCTATACCAATCTTATGACCATGACGAATTGCACGACGAATAATACGACGCAATACATAACCACGTCCTTCATTAGACGGAATAACTTCGTCAACAATCATAAAAGCAGTAGAACGGATATGGTCTGCAATAACTCGTACAGAGGAATCACTTTGTTTAATACTATTAACTGCTGGCGTTAAATCAACGATAGCCTTAACCAAACTTTGGAAGCCATCTGTATCGTAGTTGTTGTTTTTATGTTGTAATACTGCAGCTAAGCGTTCAAGGCCCATACCAGTATCGACACAGGGTGCTGCTAATGGCTTTAAGTAACCGTCTTCTTGTTTATCATATTGGGTAAATACCAAATTCCAAATTTCAATATAACGATCACCGTCTTCATCTGCATGTCCTGGAGGGCCGCCAGCAATATCCTCACCATGATCATAAAAAATTTCACTTGATGGGCCGCAAGGACCAGTATCACCCATTTGCCAAAAGTTGTCTTTAGCACCACAACGAGAGATACGATTTTTAGGAAAGCCAATTTTGTTCACCCAAATGTCTTCAGCTTCGTCGTCGTCTTCAAAGACACTTACCCAAAGTTTTTCCTTAGGCAGGCCGATTTCTACTGTTAAGAATTCCCAAGCATATTGAATTGCTTCACGCTTGAAATAGTCACCAAATGAAAAATTACCTAACATTTCAAAAAACGTATGATGGCGTGCGGTATAACCTACATTTTCCAAATCATTATGCTTTCCACCCGCACGTACGCAGCGCTGACAAGAAACTGCACGGGTATAAGAGCGCTTTTCTAAACCACTAAACACATCCTTAAACGGCACCATGCCGGCATTAACAAACAATAAAGTTTTATCATTATGTGGCACCAAAGATGAGCTTGGCTCAACTGTATGCCCTTTAGAAGCGTAGAAATCTAAGAATTTTTGTCTAATTTGTGCAGTTTTCATGCGGCAAAAACGTTGTATAAAAATGCCTAATTATACTTGTCTAAACAATAAGTGAGGTGTCGCCTGCGCCATGACGAATAATTACAACCACCTCTCGCGATAAATCGATCACTGTGGTTGGTTCTGGTGGGCAATATCCATCGTCAATTATTAAATCAACTTGGTTTTCTATGGCATCTTGCACATCATTAATGTCGTAGAATTCAAACCCTTTAAGAATTAATGAAACACTCATTAATGGCTCATCTAACTCTTCTAATAATGCCTGAACCACACCGTGACTTGAAACTCTAACACCAATAGTTTTTTTCTTTTCGTGCAAAAGACGTTTTGGCACGTCAGACGTACCTTCCAAAATAAACGTATAAGCGCCTGGCAAGATTTTTTTCAATAATCGAAAAGTATTGTTATTCAGTTTTGCATATTCACCAATATGCGATAAATCTCGCATCATTAGAGTGAAATCATGTCGCTTAGAAAGACTGCGAATTTGCCTAATTTTTTCAAGCCCATTTTTGTTGCCCAAGGTTGTTCCGAGTGCATATCCTGAATCTGTTGGATAGGCAATCACCCCACCTGCTTTAAGCACTTCAACAACCTGAGTAACCAGTCTTTGCTGAGGATTTTGAGGATGAATGGCAATTAATTTAGCCATGATGAATCCTTCCAGACCATTTCATTAACTTGTGGCATATCTTGTAAATGTCCAATACGCACTCTTTGATTAGGCCAACCATGATAATCTGAGCCAATAGAAGATAATAAATCAAACTCTTTTGCCCACTGACTCACCAGCGTTATTTCATCAGAACTACTTGATCCAGTTACCACTTCTACTCCATCCAAACCTGCATCAGACAAATGATTTAATAAACGCCTCACCTTGGTATTTGTCATTCGATAACGCAGCGGATGTGCCAGAACCGCTTTACCACCTGCAGCATGAATCCAGCCAATCACTTCGTCATACTCGGCCCACTTTCCGCCCACGCCGCCAGGCTTTTTTCCAGTTAGAAAACGTTTAAAAACACTACGCATATCTTTACACACACCTTCTTTTACTAGCATTTGAGCAAAATGTGTGCGAGTAATCATACCTTTCTTGGCTACTAATTTAACTTTTTCAAGTGCACCAAACACACCAGCACCACCCAAGCCTCGTGCCATTTTCTCAGCACGAAGTTGTCGAAATTCTTGATGCTGCTTAAGACCTTTTTGGAGCGTTTCATTATTTATATCAATACCCAATCCTAGAATATGGATAGTCATATTGCTCCACATGGCGGATATTTCGACGCCATGAATCAATTTTAAATCTACTTTATCTGCCTGCTGTTGGGCCTCAATAAGGCCATCAGTTGTATCATGATCTGTGAGCGAAAAAACATCACACCCTTCTTTCTTAGCAAGGAGTACCACCTCACTAGGTGATAAAAATCCATCAGAGTAATAAGAATGGTTGTGTAAATCAATTTTCATAGGTGTCATTATCTATTATTAACTCTACTTAATTAAATTCTTTAAAGGGCAAAAGTAAAATAGTCGAAATATAAACTATCACAATGCCGGTTCCTTGCATTAAAATTAAGTATTCGTTTTTAACTATTCAATCTTAATAATCTATGTGTGGAATTGTCGGCGGTATTTGTCAAAATAACATTACTCCTCTTTTATTAGAGGGTTTAAAGCGCTTAGAATATAGAGGATATGACTCTGCTGGTGTAGTAGTTTTAGATAAGGATAACCAACTTAGTCGTGCTCGCTCAGTTGGGAAAGTAGCTAATCTTGAACAGAATATTCGTGACCAGAAAATGTTAATAGACGGCACTATTGGCCTAGCCCATACTCGTTGGGCTACTCATGGTGAGCCATCTAGTCGTAACGCCCATCCTCATATTTGCAACCAAAATATTAGTGTCGTACATAATGGCATTATTGAGAATTTTTTAGAGCTTAAATCTGAGCAACTGGCACAAGGTTATAGCTTCACCTCAGATACAGATACAGAAGTTATTGCCCATGCTATTGATAAAGCACTAGAATCTAATGACACCTTACTAAAGGCCACACAAAAAGCGATTACTACTTTTAAAGGGGCTTATGGAGTTGGAGTAGTTTCACCTAAACATCCTGGGCACATTATTGCTGCAAGAAGTGGATCGCCTTTGGTTATTGGTATAAGCTCTAAAGGTCATTTTATTGCCTCTGATCAAATGGCATTACTTAATGTTACTAAAGAATTTATTTTTTTAGAAGAGGGTGATATTGCCGATATCACACTGGAGTCTGTAACTATTTACGATATTAATGGCAATCATGTTAATAGAGAAATTAAAACCTCTAAACTTAAAAGTGGTCAGGTGTCAAAAGGTGATTACGCACATTTCATGCTTAAAGAGATTTTCGAGCAACCTCAAGCTATTCAAGATACGCTAGAGTCTCGCATTACTAAAGATACTGTTTTATCATCAGCCTTTGGTCATAAAGCTGAAGTTATTTTTAAAAATACCAAGCATATTCAAATTATTGCTTGTGGCACTAGCTACAATGCTGGCCTAGTGGCCAAGTATTGGCTGGAAGATATTGCTAAAATTCCTACTCATATTGAAGTAGCAAGCGAATATCGCTATCGTAATCCAGTGATCCTAGATGACACTTTATTTATTACCATCTCTCAAAGTGGGGAAACAGCTGACACTTTAAAGGCACTAAAATCGGTTAAAACATGTGCTAAAGATAAAAATATTCATACACTAACTATTTGTAACTCGGCTGAATCATCTCTTATGCGCGAATCAGAGCTTACATTTTTAACCCATGCTGGCACTGAAATTGGCGTTGCCAGTACTAAAGCCTTTTCCACCCAACTAGTGTCTCTTGCACTATTAGCAGTCTCAATTGGTAAATGCCATAAGCAAGTGTCCGTAGAGCAAGAAGCGCAAATTGTTAACGGGCTTAACCTTTTGCCAGGTTTAATTAAGAAAACATTAGAACAAGAAGATCAAATTATTGAACTCGCTAAAACTTTTAAAAATAAATATAATGCAATATTTTTAGGCCGTGGATGTATGCATGCTATCGCTATGGAAGGTGCATTAAAACTTAAAGAAATTTCATACATTCATGCTGAAGCCTATCCAGCAGGTGAACTAAAACATGGACCAATTGCGCTGATTGATAAAGACACTCCAGTAATCGCCATTGCACCTAATGACGCATTGTTAGACAAGCTTAAAGCCAATCTTCAAGAAGTTAAATCAAGAGGTTCAGAGATGATTGTATTTGAAGATGAAGCAGCAAAAGTAGAGCCAATGAAAGGTATGACTATTGTACCAACTACGACTAATTTAGGCAGAATTACAGCGCCGATCATCTTTACCATCCCGCTACAACTACTCAGCTACCACGTTGCACTAATCAAAGGCACAGATGTTGATCAGCCTCGTAATTTAGCTAAATCAGTGACCGTGGAGTAGTTTGGGTATGGGGTACTTTTCATACCGCTACCATCTTTACAGAGACTGACCCTTCTTCCATTCCACAAAACTTCTGCTACAGTCGCAATATGAAAAAAATCACTAATAGATTTTAATCCGACTGCGCAATTCTAATCAATCGCTTTAAAACTGAAGACGCGACGCGAGATAATTCAATTTCTTTTACTTTTTCGATATTGTGGAAATCATTACCAACGATAATTAGACCTAACATCCCCATATTTCCATGAGGCGTACATCTGTATAAATAAACGCCAGGAATCTTAAAAACGACGGAGTGAACTTCGTCTATGTTTGATTTTTTTGGAAGTAAGTCCATTTTTGGACCTACGAGGAACTCTACATTATGCCCATTATTCTTTGGTAACCATTCAATAGTCTCTCCAACCCGGATGCGAGCAATCTCGATGCTATATGAATCATTTTCTGTAAACTCAATTTGAATAGTTTCCGCTAAAACAACTTTTGAAGGTGAGAAGGATATCAAACAGATTAGGAATGTGAGAGTTAGTTTTTTCATAGGGAAAGTATATCACTGAAATTGTTAAATGGAATATCTGCGATAAAAATACCTGTAAAAACCCTCAAATAACGCCTTCCGCTTTTGCAAAAGCATTAATGGCCTCCACAAAGCCTTTAACGCTGCCACAATCGTATCTTTCACCTTGAAACTTATAGGCAATAACCCTACCTTGTTCAGCTAGTGTCATCAATGCATCGGTAATCTGAATCTCTCCATTTTTATCAGGTTTCGTACCCTCAAGTACGTCAAAAATTTCTGGCGTAAGAATATATCTACCGATAATGGCTAGGTTGGTTGGTGCATCTTTTGGACTGGGCTTTTCCACCATACTATTAACTCGGTAAGCATTGTTTGATCCATTTAATAGCTCGCCATCAATCATGCCATATTTATCCACTTGCGTCATTGGCACTTCTTCAATCGCAACGATACAACAATCAGGATGCTGCACATAAAGCTTAGTCATTTGAGTCAGTACTGAATTACCGCTATTCGTACAAAGATCATCAGGCAGGATAACGGCAAACGGTTCATTGCCGATTAGAGGCTTGCCGGTGAAGATAGCATGACCTAAACCAAGCATTTGTTGCTGCTCAATATAAGTAAATTCGCACTGCTCTGAGATATGATTTACTTCATCAAGCAAGGATGCTTTGGCTATACCTTTAATGTTGGCTTCAATGTCTGCATGCGGCTCAAAATGATTTTTAATGGCTTGTTTGTATTTGCTAGTCACCATAGCCATGATAGTCATGCCTGCACTAATTGCTTCCTCTACACCGTATTGAATTAGCGGTTTAGTAAGTATTGGCAGCATTTCCTTAGGGATGGCTTTAGTGGCTGGCAAAAAGCGTGTGCCATAACCTGCTACAGGAAATAAACATTTATTAATTACACTCATGATTTTTTTGAAAATTTCTTAGCTAAGTTAGTCTTTCCAGACTCGACTCCAGGCTGATCATAAGTATTAATTTGTAAAAATGCACCAATACAAGAGACTAAAAGTTGATAGATAAACATAATTTTAGCAATATTGTATTCGTCCATAGTACGAATGGAGATTACATCACAAGGGATATCATCTTGCTCTTGAATTGACTGAATAGTCGCATCAGCTTGCATATTTAATAATTCGTTAAAACTATAGCCCTCTATACGATCCCAGGCCAATTTTTCAAATTTGTTAGAGGATGCTTTAGGAATAACACTTCCGTCTTTCAGGTCTTCAATTTTGATAAAAGTCACAGTCTTATCACGCACACCATCCATAATCAATTGCAGAAAACTATGCTGATCAACTGGGCCAACTAGGCCAATAGGCGTAAGCGCTTGGCGAGTACCATTAACATTAATCTTACCTAGGCTTTCTGCCCAAAGCTGAACATACCACTTATTAAAACTTTCTAATAGGGATGAATAGGAAAAAACAACGTTAATATTAAATCGACTTTTATTTTCAACCAAAAAACGCGCTTTTCTAATAATAGGCTTGTAATAATCACTTTTCTCAAAAAAACTATCGGCCACGCGCTTGCAACCATTCAACAAATTATCAATATCAACACCCACCATTGCCAATGGCACCAAACCTACCACACTAAACACTGAAAAACGCCCACCAACATCCTCAGATAAATCAAAGGCTTTCATTTTGTTGTCATTAGCAAATTGAGTAAGACTACTTTTTCTTTCAGAGATGATAGTGCAGTTTGTACTGTTGATTTCAACTAGAGAATTTAGGTATTTGAAAATACTAATGGTTTCAATGGTTTCACCAGATTTAGAAATTATTACAAACTGTGCATCATTTAAATCAACTTTTTTTAGACAATGATTAATTTTGAGCGGGTCAACTGTTTCCAAAAAAAGTAAATCTTTTGAGTAATTATTAGAGGGTAATAAAAACTCATAAATCGCTCTTGTGCCAAGACTAGAGCCGCCAATACCCAAAACAACAATATGTTTTTTTGTAATGCTTTTAGCATGCTTTTTAATATCTGCTGTATCTTGATATGGTAAGTTGTAGTAACCAATATGTTCACGTTCAGCTTTAATTCTTTTAAAAATCTCAGTGTTTGATTTGATTTGATAGAAATTCTTATGATATTTCATATGATTAAATAAAAATATAGATGTAATTTATTTTAGCGATAACTCAGAATTTTTGTATAGAAAATCGCTTATTTCACATTGAGGCTTGAAACCTGGCACTATTTTCATTAAAAGAGATCTTAATACTTCTTGATCGGAGTCTTCTACTGCCTTTTCTAAAGAATCTATTATTATTCTTAGCTCATCCCAAGGTAGCATTTCTTCTTTAGCCCTCATGATCATGGAATGTTGAGTTTTACTCACATTATCACCAATTAACAACTCTTCAAATAGCTTTTCACCAGGCCTTAATCCAGTAATTTTAATTTCTATTTCACCATTAGGGTTTGACTCATTCTTGATTTCTAACCCGCTTAAATGAATCATTTTTATTGCTAAGTCAAAAATTTTAACTGGCTTACCCATGTCCAGTAAAAACACTTCCCCGCCTTCACCCATAGCACCAGCTTGAATCACCAACTCAACAGCCTCGGGTATCGTCATAAAATATCTAATAATTTCTTTATCAGTAACAGTAACTGGCCCACCCATCTTGATTTGATTCTTAAATAAAGGAATTACTGAGCCACTTGAATCAAGCACATTACCAAAACGAACCATAACAAACTTGGTAATATTTTGATCATCCGATAGAGCTTGTAAAGCCATTTCAGCGCTTCGCTTGGTTGCACCCATTGTATTTGTTGGGCGTACAGCTTTATCAGTTGATATCAATACAAACGCTTCAACATTACAATTAATAGCAGCCTTAGCACATCTCAATGTACCAAATATATTATTGGTAACGCCTTCAGTATTATTGTACTCTACCATTGGTACATGTTTATAGGCAGCCGCATGATAGATAGTATTTACACTAAACCTCTTACACACCCTCTGCACTCTATCTTGATTAATCACAGTTCCCAACACTGGAAATACATTGCTACTAGATAATTCTTGATCTATTGTGTACAAAGCCAATTCACTTTGTTCGAATAATATCAATTTACTAGCACCAAGAGTTATTATCTGTCTGCATAATTCTGAGCCAATTGAGCCACCTGCACCCGTAACCATAACCACTTTATCTTTGATATTTTCTTGAAGTAGAGACTGATAAGGTTTTACTGACTCTCTACCCAATAAATCATCAATGCTCACTTGACGCAAGTCCTCAATTTTAATTTTACCCTGTGCTATTTCAGAAACACCTGGAAGAGCCCGAACAAGAACCGGATAAGACTCTAAAAAATTAATAATCTCATTGCGTCTTTTTCTTGAAGCCGAAGGCAATGCTAGAAAAACTTCGCCAACATTATGTTTTTGAATTAACAAGTCAATACTCCCGGCATCGTAAACCTTAATGCCATTAATATGTTGATTAATTAAATCTTTATCATCATCTATAAATACAATAGGTCTGTACTCAGCAGATTGCAACAATGCTTCAGCTAATTGCCTACCTGCAGACCCTGCACCATAAATGATCACATTTTTATTTTCAAGTCTACTACTTATACCTGACAACATCCATCTAGCTAACATTCTTAGCCCGCCAATTGACAATACTGCCAGCAGCCAATTGATTAGTATGACCGATCTTGGAATGCCTTCTATTGCAGACATAAATCCAATTACGCCCCATATTAATGCATACAAACTCACAGCCTTAGCAATAGCCCATAACGCTTGAAGACCTAGGAATCGAACAATACCATGGTACAAGCCAAACTGAATGAAAATAGGAAAAGCGATTAATGGCGCGCCAAAAATAACCCACAATAAATCATTCTCAGGCCAATACCAATATCCAAGTCGAATCGAAAATGCTGCGAGCAGCACACCAATTAGAGCAACAGAATCCATTAAAAAAATTATTAATTGCTTATAAACTCTGGAGAGATTGATAATATCATTAGTCATTATTATTTACCTGCCAACTCCATAATTTTGTTGATTGCATCACAAGTATGTTTAATCTCATTATCGGTGAGTGTTGGATGCACCAAAAACATTAAGGTTTTTTTACCTAGTTCTTGAGCATTAGTAAGCCTCTTCTCAGGTCTGAATTTATTATCAAAAGCTTTTTCTAAATAAATTTCAGCACAAGAGCCAGAATAACATGGAATGCCTAATTGGTTAATTTCATCACTAATTCGATCTCTATCCCATTGATCTTTTAGGCCTTCAGGTCGTATATATACATTCAACTTATACCAAGCATGCTCGATATCATTTTCAATTTTTGATAGCCGCATTACATTAGGAAATCTAGCGCAAATATTTAAAATTTCTTGTGCATTGTCTTTACGTTTTTGATGCCAGTTACCCATTCTTCCAAGTTGAATTCTACCAATAGCAGCTTGCATTTCAGTCATGCGCCAATTGGTGCCAAATGATTCATGTAGCCACTTAAAACCTTCGGGGTGCTCTCGCTCATAAACTGCTTCATAACTCTTACCATGGTCTTTATATTCCCACATCTTTCTCCATAGAGATTCATCATTAGTCGCAACCATACCACCTTCACCACCTGTAGACATAATTTTATCTTGACAGAAACTCCAACAACCAATATGCCCAATAGATCCAACTGACTTACCTTTATATCTAGCCCCATGTGCTTGAGCACAATCTTCAATAACGTATAAGTTTTGTTCTTGTGCCAATTGCATAATATCGTCCATCTCACAAGGAAAGCCTGCTAAATGCACACAAATAATGGCTTTAGTTTTATCGCTAACTTTAGTCTTGATGGACTTAGCTGTAATATTACCACTATTTAAATCAACATCAACAAAAATAGGTACCGCACCCGCATTAACCACACAAGAAACTGAAGCAATAAAACTGCGTGGCGTTACAATAACTTCGTCACCAGCACTAATATCTAAAGCTTTAAGCGCCAAATCGAGTGCCAACGTGCCATTTGCCACAGCCACTGCATAATTCGACTCGCACCAGTTAGCAAATTCTTTTTCAAACTGCCTACCTTCATTGCCAGTCCAATAATTAACCTTGTTACTTAGTAGAACATTGCTTATGGCATCAGCCTCTTTTTGAGTAAACAAAGGCCATGGGCTTATACTGTTATTCATATACTTATAATTGTTTGATAAATGTAAAGCAAGTCTTGGGAAAATGACCAATTTTTAACATAATTAACGTTTATTTTAACTTTATCTGGCCAGATAACCTCATTATTATATTGCTCAGGATTACTTTGCATTGCAAGCAATACTTCCTCATTTTGATATTTAAGAGATGCTGGGCCAGTGATGCCAGGGCGTACTGATAAAATCATCTTATCTTTACCTTGTAGTTTATCTGCATAGCCTTTAACATCTGGTCGAGGGCCTACAAAACTCATCTGACCAATCAACACATTCCAAAGCTGGGGTAGTTCATCGATTTTAGTTTTTCTAAAGAAACCACCACTTATTGTTATACGGGCATCTTTTTTTTGTGTCACATGAGTATTAATACCCAATACTGGTTTCATTGTTTTAATCTTAACCAAAGTAAATATCTGGCCATTTTTACCAACACGTTTTTGCAAAAAAAATCCATTTGAATTAGTTTCAATAGAAGCGATTACCCAACCTAGAATAATAATTGGTACAGTTAAAGCCAGCCCTACTAATGCTAATAATAAGTCAAACATCCCTTTGATGATAATTTGCCTAGACTTCATTGACGCAGATGCTTATAAGCATATTTTTTCATGACTCGTGGCATCATGTTAACAAAGGCAACCGCAAATGCATATAAATAAGCCACAGGGCCAAAATTTAGTTTTTTGTTAACGGTTAGCCTATTTTTAAAATCAGCTACTGTTTTCTTCCACCCACCCCTTCTGCCAAAAAAATCTTGGCTGACTCGCACCTTGACACCAACATAATCAATATTGGCAAATCTACACCCAGAGGCAAAGCCCTTCATCCACATCAAGGTATCCCCATTATTAAAATGCCCTTCAACTTCATAAAGGCCTGCCTTTTTAAAATAACTCCGTCTGAAAAAAGCACTAACATGAGCTATGGGTACTCTCTTTTTAAAAAAACCTAACATAGTATTATGAGTCAATGGATAGCTAACAACTTTAGTATATTCAATGCCATCACCAAACTCCTCAATATAAGTTCCACATACATCGATACTTGGATTCTCATTCATACAGTCAAGTTGTTTTTTTAGCCTTTCAGGCATTGATATATCATCAGCATCCATACGCACAATATATTCATATTCTGCCATTAAAACTTTATCAATCAGTTCATTAAGTGAATAATCAAATCCTTTGTTTTTACCTCTTTCACCCAAGTGTTTAATTCTTCCAGTACTCAACTCTTGGGTTAAATATTCATGAATGTCGACATCAACTGTACCATCTTCTTGAACAAAAATATCAAAACCCTTAATGGTTTGTTTATACAGACTATCCAATGCCACTTTAAAGGCCTCAAGACTATCATTTTTATATACGGTCAATAAGACTGCAATCTGATTCATAACTGGAGTTCGCCTAGTGCATAACCTTCAACCGATTTAAATCGGAAACTAGGTGTTAACATTGTTTTCAATATTACGTTGTTTGCAATCGACACACTAATTTCATCTTGCTTAATATTACTGGTACTAATTTTAATATCTCGCTCAAGTAAATAATCCAAAATGATCCTAACTGACTTTCTCTGACCAGAGGCAACATTGACTATATTGATACCACTCGACAATAGTATGGTCTTATAGGCCTCGGTAACATCATTAATATGAATAAAATCACGAATAGCATTGCCATCATTAATTAAAGAAATACTTTGTTGATTTTTATAGGCTTTAATAATTTTAGAGACAATTGAAAACTTGTCATTGCCACCATACATATTAAACACTCTGGCGATTGTATAGTCAATATTTTCAACCAAACAAAACTGCGATATAAGTTTTTCATTCGCAAGCTTAAGCGTTGCATGCAAACTGAGCGGCTGAACCGCATCTATCTCAACACAAGATTCGTTATTACCATAAACCGAGCTACTACTCGTATAAACAATTTTATTAACTTTAGGGCTTTTATCCTTAATAAACATTAGAATACTAGCCGTTGTTGAGATTGCATTGTCAATATATTCAACCGGATTGGACAAGTCATTTAGGCGCGTTGCAGGTTGAAACTGGTTTAGTATTAAATTCACCTTATCAATCTGTACCCAATCTAATCGAGATAAAGCTTTAATTGCCTGACTAGATGATATTACCATTGCATCATCTAAAGACTCAAGCAGGTGATTGGATAAATTACTTCTTTTACCAACAATAATATTTAACATAGCTTATACAAAAATATCAATAGATCAAATTTCTTAATTTTATATAGTTATTAACGCCCAAGACACGCTTTAACCCATAACGAATAAAATACCCAATTTGCTGTTTAAAAATTACCATCCTGCTTGGGTTAAGCAACTGATCAAGCTGATCTAGATTAATATTAGAGTGAACTGAGTTTCTGTTTAAATTAATTTCTTTAGATTGACACAAACCTGGCTTTGAAGTGCAGATATTTTTATATCCAGCCCCTTTTGCAGCTTTATGTGTTCTCACAGAGCAATCACCATATGGATAAGCAAAAGACACAATTTCTTTGCCAATATGCCGTTCTATCTGCGTCTTAGAATCTTCTAATTCTATTACTAATTGCTCTAATGTTAAAGTAGTCATATAAGTGTGATTCATAGAATGCGACCCTATTTCCATACCAGCCTCACTTAAAGTTTTGATTTGATCCCATGACATATATCCTTTTTTTCCAACATAATTTGGCGCCACAAAGAATGTCCCTTGAATACCATACTCTTGAAGCAGTGGCAAAACAATATCAAAATCACTACCATGCCCATCATCAAAACTTAAGGCCAACTCACCACTATTATTCTTTGTCCAGCTATCAATACTCACAATCTTTTGTTTATGACGTTTGGAAGCTTCCAATAATTGAATAAACAATGCCAATTTCACATCTGCCCACTCATTAGCTTCATTTTCAACGACTTTATGAAATACTAAAATATTTAAATTAGACATCATAATTCACCCATTTAATTTCGCCACCTAGCCACAATATTCACTACATTCTTCAAAAGAAAGTTATTTGAATATTCAAATTCACCAAGTGTCTCAACCAGTCTGGCACCTGTGCCCTTCTTAAAATTATACACCCCCATGTTATTTTTAGGATCAACGCCATTAAAGTTAAAATTATTACATCCCAAAGACTGACATCGATTAACAAGCTCCCAGCACAACGCATAAGACAAATAATGTTTTCTTGAAAATACATTAGCTGCTGCAAAAATATCGATCGCCTGATGATTGCGAACAATTGCGCCACGTATTGCCTGTACTTCACCATCATGCGTTCTTGCGCCAATAACGATTATTTGCTCACCATAGCTATTCATCAAACTCTCAATCTGCTGATAGGAAAACAACTCACCAAGCCCTTTGGCTTTTCCCATTTCACGATAAAGTCTAGTAACAGTCTCAATTTTTCTAATTTCAACAATCTCATAATCAAGCTTATTTGAGCGTTTTAAATTTCGGCGCCAATTTTTACTTAAACCCTGATGTAGCTTTTCAGCTGAATCAGACAAATCTAGATGCATGGTTAGCCCACTATCAAATGGCTTTGAAACACTAAAAAAATGTTGCTTCAATAACGATAATTCTTGATCATTTTTTGAATGATGCGAGCGAATTCGAATAGTTAAAAACCGAAGTGATAAACTTTTTTTCAAGTCATCAACTATCTTGTGACTTAGCTTGTAGTCACCAGCAATCCAATCTGGAAACCAAAGCACACCAACATCAAAAGGATAACGTTTAAGAAAGCCTTGCAAAAAGGCAATACTTTTACCACTTTGCTGGTAGTGCCACCTATATACAGTCCAGCCTAAATCTTCTAAATGCTTAGCCCATTCATTATCATGCAAGTAAGTTGAACTCTTAGTATGAGAAACTTTCTCTTTCCAATTGGCATCATTGCCATTATATAACGACCAACTACTCATAACTACCACCTAGATAACACTTGAATGATATAGTCAATCTGCTTAACACCTAAGCTTTGATGAATAGGTATTAATACCAGTTTTTTATCGAAAAATATCGTATTTGGATATACGTCAGCATGCTGGATTACTTCATCAGGCATCTCTTCATCGGGCCATCGCCATGCGCCAATACCTTTTAACCTTAAATAATCAACTAAGCCGCCTTTATAATCATAAACAACACAAGCTTGAGGAATGACACCTTTGTCAACCGAACCAACCAACAGCCTAAACTCAAGCTTTTGAAGTGCCAGACTTAATTGATTAAAATTACTAACTATTGCCTTTCTAGAATCTTGCAGATATTTTTCATTACTCAAATACTTTCTTAATTGCCACGAGGCCTGACAAGATTTCACATCTAGATTGCAATCTTCATTATTCGCTTTACTTCGCAACTTGGTTTTAATATCATTCATTAACCGGCCATAAATATTAACACCCAAGCCTGTTGCTATTTTTTCAAACAACCGCAATATTAAATATTTCACATCACTAATCATTGACACACATGAACTATTACTTGCTACAGCTGATTGATAACAATTATTATTAATTCTTAACGCACCGCCATCAATAACAGGCAAACTCTTACGCATGCTAAAAATTTCAATATCACCCTTAATACTACTTCTATTTCGCATAAATTGCGACAGAAGGCTGTGTGATGTATCTTCTACTACTTTAATGCCATACTCGTGACATATGTCAACCACCTTATCAATATTTTGAGTTAAACCAAAATAATGAACGACTAATAGCGCTTTAATTTGACTCTCTACAATCACTTTCTTAAGCTTGTCGACTGACAAGCTTAAATCCTTTTCAATATCAATAAATACAAGATTAAATCCATAAGCCTTTAGTGGCCTGATGGTGGAATCACACATATAAGCTGGAATAATAACACTATCGCCTTTTTTAAGCCCTAAAGCCACAAGGCCAGATAAAAGAGCAGCCCTACCTAAAGGATAAAAACTCATTTTATCTACGCCAGAACCATCTCCATTCGAAGAAAGCTCTTTAAAATTAGGATAAGGTCTGGCAGATATAATCACAACTACCTCAACAAGCGCTTAATTCTTCGCTTTTGCAAATACTGGAGCAACCTATTAGAAAACGGCATAAAACAGAGACACACAACTGCATAATCATGCCAATCTTTAAAATTAGTTTTAGAGATCAATCTCAATGCACTCACCCTTTTATTCTTTGATAAGGAATTTATTGCCATAAGTAGGAAGTTCTTACTATGCAATATTGAAATTTCTTCCTTGTATTTTTCTAGAAAATTGGAATCTTGCTTAGCTTGTTTCTCAATCCAGCGCTCTCTTTCCTCCGAGAAAGACACCGAAGATTTCCAAGAATCACTTGTTTCATGAACTCGCCATTTAGCTAGTACCTCTGCAGATATCGCTAATTTTGAAATTCTAGACGACCTAAGAACCAAATCAAAATCAGCAATAAAACTAAAATCAGCATCAAAACCATAATCCAATTTATCGACAACTGATTTTCGCAACATTAGCGTTTCAAGTGAAACAAAATATCCAGTTAGTAACTCACGAAACACATCTCCTTCTGGCGGATATTCACCATCATAAAGTATGCGCTCATCAGTCTCATTGAAAAATAAAGTATCACTTATTACAATGCCAACATCTGGATCAGTAAACAATTGCAACTGTTTTTTAAGCTTGGTAGGGAGCCATATGTCGTCTACATCTAATACTGCAATATAATCTCCATATAGATATTTAAAGGCATTTGCGCGTCCACCACCAAGATCCGTATGCTCGGGTGCATAATAATATTTTAATCGGTCATCTTGGTAACTGTCAAAAATAGCCTTACTCGTATCAGTCGATTGATTATCCCAAAATACAAGCTCCCAATTTTTATAGGTTTGATTAATAATGCTATCGATCGCCTCTCGAAGGTATTTTTCCCCATTGAAGCAATTCATCAGGACGCTAACTAGAGGCGCACTATCCATTACTACTTTTTTACCCATTTAATGGTTTCTAAAAGACCTTGTCTTAAGCTGACACTAGACTTCCATCCTAAAATCTCTTTGGCTTTAGTAGTATCACCATAAAGCGCCATATTTTCACCATTTCTATAGGCAACCTGACCAAACTGTGGCCCACCAGAACCAATTATATCTACAATTGTATTGATCATTTTCTTAATAGAGATTGGCTTTCCTGACGCTATATTGATCACTTCTCCATGCGCACTATGATTATCCAAAGCAGCGAAAACTGCTTGAATAAAATCATCAATAAAGCAAAAATCTCTTAATTGATCAGCTTTTGAAACCGGAAACTCCTGACGATTTGTACAGCCTTTAATAATTTGAGGGATAAACCTTTCTTCACTTTGACCAGGGCCATATACAAGAAACGGCCTCAAGATAACTGCGGGAAACATTTCTGTTCTATACAAGGTTTGTAGAAAATGGGTTGATGCAACTTTGGCACAAGAATATGGGGAAATAGGCGCCTCTCTTTGGGTTTCAATTTGAGGTGCTGAATTATTACCATATTCATCACTACTACCAATTTGTACAAACCCTTTTATCTTGGACTTATCCAAACAATCAACTAAGTTCCTAACACCATTAAAATGCACATCATAAATCCTATCTCCGCCATTTGAATAGTTTGCATGATCTATATAACCACCCAAATTGATTACATAATGAATATTTCTTTTATTTATATGATTGAATAAGTCTTTTTTGACTGTTACATTTAGAGATATATACTCGACATTCTTAATTCTACAAGACAAAGATGGTATATTTTTTGATATCACCAATACGGAAAATCCTCGGCCTACAGCTTCTTTTACTGCATGCGATCCAATAAACCCTGTTCCACCAATTATTAGTAAATTTTTGTTACCAGTCATAAATTATCTTATCCAAATCAATACTTTCACTCTCACTCGGATCATGCTCGATCGAGGCTATATTTAGTAAGATATTTTTTTCGTCCAGCCCTCTAAAAGCCAGCCAAAAACCTGGACTAATTGTAAGCCTTTGATAATTATCTTGTGATATGGTCACATTAAAAAAATTGTGATTTTTATCATTATAAATAACAAACTCCATCTTTCCAACTGGCACAACTAGGTTTAAAGTCATTTCAGTATGCTTCTTCCAACCTTTTATATCATTTTTATTAACTGTAGAAAAATAAGCCTCACCAAATCCATCAAAGCCAATATCACTTTTTTTCATAGCATGAAATACATAACCCCTAAGGTTGTGTATTTTCTTAAGCGGAGTTAAAATTACACCGTCCATTCTAATTTTTTTTTGTTTGCTATATCTTCATATTCTGATATTTGTTTTATTGTTTTATCAAACATATCCTTGTCTGACTTGTAAAAATCATAATACCATTCACTGGTAAATTTAATAACTTCTCGATATCCTAAGTTCGCCTGCCATTTCATGAAAAATAACGGCTTGTCGCAATTAAGCTTTAACAATTCAGCCTCATGGAAAGGGATATCATCTGTGAGTGTAAAGGCGTCATCTGCATCTTTAAAATGCCAATATTTGGCCAAATCTCTAAGCAACTGTTTAACCGTATGGTTTTGCTCAGTTCGCGGTCCAAAATTAAATGCCTCACCATGAAAACTATCATCCCCATAAAGTTTTAATCCTAAGCTTAAATACCCGCTCAAAGGTTCCAATACATGTTGCCAAGGTCTTGTTGCTTGCGGGCTTCGTATCTCTACAATCTGCCCCTTGCTCCAAGCCTTCATACAATCAACTACGATTCTATCATTTGCCCAATCCCCTCCACCAATAACGTTTCCAGCCCTACCTATGGCTAATTTTATATTTGATTTATCGCTTTTGAAAAAAGAGTGATAATATGATTTGATAATAAGTTCCGCAGCACCTTTGCTTCCACTATATATATCTTTTCCACCCATCTTATCGTCTTCTTTATAACCCCAAACTTGCTCAACATTGTCATAAGCCTTGTCACTGGTAATAATAATTGCTGTGCATTTATGATTTGACTCTCTAAGCGCTTCAAGAATATTAGTTGTTCCAATCACATTGGAGGTAATGGTTTCTATAGGACTCAAATATGAAGTAGAAACAATCGCCTGTGCTGCTAAGTGAAAAACAAAATCAGGCTTTTCATTTGTGATTATCTTAGTCATTTTAGATAGATCTCTAACATCTTCATGATAGTGCTTGATTTTATCTTTTAACTTTAATTCATCAAACATAGATGGAGAAGTGGGAATATCTTTTGAAATACCCACAATATTAGCACCAAGCTTTAAAAGCCACATAGTAAGCCAGGCACCCTTAAAACCAGTATGACCAGTAACTAATACTTTTTTATTTTTGTAAATATTTCTAAACATTATTTATCCCAGATCATCCATGGTGATTTCTTTTGTTTGCACATTTCATTTAGCTTTATTTTATCCCTAAGTGTATCCATGGGCATCCAAAAGTCATGGTGCTTATATGTAAAAATCTCCCCATCTTTTGCTAAATTCATTAACGGTTCTTGTTCAAATATAGAGCTATCTCCTTCAACAATATAATCAAACACTTTCGGCTCACAAACAAAATATCCTGCGTTTATCCAGCTACCATCTCCTTTTGGCTTTTCCTTAAATTCTTTTATTTTATTATTGTCATCTACATTTAATGCGCCAAATCTACCATCAGGCTGTGCCGAAGTCATAGTCATAGCCTTGCCATGTGATTTGTGAAATTTAACTAATTCTGAAATATTTATATCAGCAACGCCATCTCCATATGTAAGCATAAATGGCTCATTTCCTATAAAATCTTGAGCTCTTTTTATGCGCCCCCCTGTCATACTATCTATACCAGTATCAAGCAAAGTCACTTTCCATGGCTCGCTAGAGTTGTTATGTATCTCTATAGATCCATCAGACATATCAATAGTTACATCACTCTGATGTAAAAAATAATTAGCAAAATATTCTTTAATATAGTAGCCTTTGTAGCCTAATAAAATCACAAATTCATTAAACCCATAGTGAGAATATGTTTTCATAATATGCCATAAAATCGGTTTACCGCCAATATCCAGCATTGGCTTTGGCTTAATATCTGTTTCTTCACTCAAGCGAGTGCCAAATCCACCTGCTAATAATAATACCTTCATATATTTAGTCCTTATCTAATTTAAACACTTTCATAATTCTTTCCTCAGTTGGTTCAACAAAAAAATTATCCTTGTACCAAGTGGAAATATTTTTAATTTCATGCCGGTTGTTTTTCCTAAATTCCAATAATGCATTCATAGTATCTTTCAACTCTTCTTTTTGAAAAGCAATATCCCAAATTTTACCTTTACCATGTTCCACTAAGGGATTGGCAGTTAAATTATCTTGACTGGCTATAATAATTGTAGATATTCCACAAGTTACCGCCTCAACAGCTGTTCCTGAAGCTGCACCGATAACAAATTTTGCACTCTCAAAAAGCTTATAAATATTATCATTAGATACAATTATATTTTTTGATAGTTCGCCAAGTCGATTAATATCAACTGCTGGATGATTCTTAAAAATTACATCATCAAAACCCTTTATACTATCTAGCATATATTTCGTATCTGTTTCAATATAGGATCCTAAAAGTAAGATTTTTTTTTCATTTTCTTGTCTTTTAAATCTAAAAATATCCTTATATCTTAAAGAAACTCCGATGCTATATTTAATTTTTTTCCTATCTTGAATATAATATTTTCCATTGACAAAAACCTCATGAGGAGCACTTAACATATCGTGATCTAAATCATCTATATAAGAATTAAAATAAACCTTATAATTCAAAAAAAGTTGCAACGCATTGAGTTCAATTTTTTGACTATTTTTTCTAATTGCATAATTAAAACTTCGCTCTATTACTTGGAATTCACTCCACGAAAATATTTTTTCTATAGAATCAATCTTTGCTAAATGCTTGCCTAAAACATACCTTGTTAAGCTATCAAAACTAAAATACTTTATATCAGCTAATAAGGACTGGTTGAAAATTTTATCATTCTCATTACTCTCTTTTTGCAGAAGGCGTAATGTTTTAAATGGATATAAAAGTATCAAACTAAATAAAGTAAAAAAATCACTTAATTTAAACAGCTCATATTCAAATATAAAATTTCTTTTATCTTGATTTATTATTTTAAAAAAATGCCTCAATTTAAACGGATTTTTAGCAACTTTATATGGCCTTAAAAGTATTGCATAATTCGTATTACTCTTCTCAAATAGCTTGTAAATTCCTGTCAAATAATTTTCATTAAATTCCCCATTTTTGTTGATATTGTCAACCAATCCAAATACATCTATGATTATTTTAATATCACTAGCCCTCTTTTTATTGTAATATAGTTTATATATAACAAAAGCTATCAAATAACTAACAAGTAAATAAGAGTTTTTAATGTAGAATTTAAATAGATTTTTAATATAAAGAATGATACTGTTTAATTGCCTAATATCATTCAAGAAAAATCTTTTAGGAAATTCGCTTGCGTAAGGGTTTTTTATTAATGTTGGGTTTATAATTGTATAAATATCCCAGGGACTGTTTCTCTTTACATTGTCTATGTAGTGCTGAAAATCATCTTTTGTTTTTTGATAGGAGTTATGCAGCTGCTTTGGATTCATGATATTTATTTTTTAATACTGTCCATTGCGAACACTAAGGTTTGTATACCTCAAACAACTTATCTGCTGACATTAATTTTCTTACATACTTCAAATCTTCATCAGTATCAACACTAACCGTATCACTTTCAACTATAACGCCTTGAATAGTGTATCCATTTTCCAAAACTCTAAGATACTCGTTATATTCTATTTTTTCTAGTGGGGTTTGTTTTAATTTAGCATACTTAATTAAAAAATCTTTTCTAAACGAAACAACGTGATAAGCTTTTAGTGAATATTCAATTGGCGATCTTGATTCGGAAGGAATGTCATTGCGTGAAAGATACATAATTTCATTTTTTAAATTAACAACTGCCTTAATATCACTATATGATCGTTTTTTGCTAAACTGCGTTAGTAATATTGAGATTTCTGCTTTTGAGTTAATCAAACTCTTAACTCCCGCATCAATATGATTAGGACCTACCAAAGCTTCATCACCTTGTATGTTGACAATAATATCCGCCTCAATATGTTCAGCAGCTTCGGCCAATCTATCTGACCCAGTTTGATGCACTTTGCTAGTCATAATAACTTTACCTTGATGGGACTCCACCAATGCCTTAATTACTTCACTATCTGTTACTACATAAACTTCATCTAAGGTTTTGGCTAATTGAGTGCGTTTAAGGGTGTGAATAATCATGGGTAGCCCTAGAATATCACACAATGCTTTTTCTGGAAGTCTACTAGATTCAAGCCTGACAGGAATCATTCCAATTACCTTCATAACAATTTCTCTATATATGTCAAATCATCAACTAAAATACAGCTACTCGATAAAAAATTTGGTGAAAACAATCCTGTTTTAACGCCAATAAATTTAACATTAGCTGACGCTGCCATCTCTAAATCAACAATAGAATCGCCAATCACCGCTGTTTTGCTTATATCAACCGACATTTTGTCACACAAATAATGCACTAAATCTGGGCTGGGTTTGGCATTTTTCACCAAGTCAGCACCAGCAATGTTATCAAAATAATGCTTTAAACCAACGCTATCCATTGCCAGTTTTGCACGCTCGGTTAAATCCATTGTTGCAATTGCAATCTTAATTTTTTTTTGCTTTAATGTAATCAGCAATTGTTCAACACCAGGCAATAATTTAACCAAAGTATTTAAATGCTCTTTAGAATATTTATCAATCAAATTAAAGGTTGATGATACTTGAGAGACTGTAATTTCTTGATTGTATTTGCGCATAGTTTGATGAGCTATTTGCAGAATAAACTCTCTAGGCTTAATACCAACTGGTCCGCATGTTTTTATTTTTCGTGTCGTTAAATCAATACCCATATTAAGCATCAGTTCTTTTTCTACATCTTTTTGAAGTGATGACTCAACATAGTCTTGCGATAGTTTTTTGGCTCTCAATTCAATCATACCACACCAATAATGATGCACATCAATCAAAGTACCATCTTTGTCAAAGATAACTAGATCAATATCAATCACAGAGTAGGTTTTCCAATATTGGCGATAACCAACTCTTGAGCAATCAAATAGCCTTTTTTAATTAAGGCTAAATCTAGATAAAAATTTTCATCATCTACCACTTCTTTTACAATTTTTCTGGCAAATGTCCCTAGCGATGACCCTTGAAATTTAACCCCCGCCTGGTCAGCCAAAACTGCAGTTAAAGAATTCGTGCCACCAGATAATAACTGATTAACCTCATTTTTCTTTTTATAAATTAAAATATTTTTTGTTTTTCTTAATTTCATATTAAATGCTTTATTCAATACATCAGCAGTTGCAATAGCTTGCAGTGTAGTATTAAAATCATCCTCCCCGCCACTCATGGGGTAGCCATCAGACTGAATAATCAAGCGCTCACCTGCGACTTCTTTAGCTTTTCTAACTCGCTCTTCAAAAGCAAAATTAGACAAATGCAAACGATCCAAGCACATAGAAATGTGCCCATTAGGATTTACATCACTAACTAATTGCCACTCTTGCATAATCGCCGTATCATCTGCAACTGCAGCGTGTAGTTCAATTTGCTCAGCACCAGCCAATAAACAAGCGGGTAGCAAAGATTCCAGTTCTCGATTATTATGCTCATAATGAATAATATCAGATTTAGGGCAAATTGCGCTGCAGTTTCCACATCCAATACACTTATCTTTAATCACAATCAATTCTTTAGGAATGGCATCAGTAGGGCATACAGAAATGCATAAATCACATTTAATACAGGTGTCTAAATTAATATAAGATTTGCGTACATGGTGATCGCCAGGCATACCAACACTCACCATAATGAAAGGACGAATATTAAGCTCTATATTAAACCCTTTTGCCAAATCAAATGCCAAGTCCACCCCTTTCATACAAGCTTTTACGACATCAACATTAGCTGAAATATCCAAGCCTTTAGCGCCAGCAAGCACATACAAAACCGTTAATCTTTTAACTTCTTCTGCGTCCTCATTTCCAGCACCGCACACCAATTTAAAATATTTACTGGAGTCTAACAGAGATTGCATTTGCTCAAATCTAGGATTCATTCCGATTCTCTGAATTCATTAATAATTAATTGATATATGTTTTTAATCACGCCATTGTCAACCGAATAAGTAATATAATCCAGTTTTTTTAGCTTTTGTTGTAAATAATTATTCCTTAACATGATGTTTTAAACTTTTCCTGCATAGATTGACCCTTGGGCCAAATGATAAGTTGCGGGTGTTAAAGCAACAACTGGTATGTGTGATTTTTGGTGATACAAATCTAATAACTCATTCATTTTAATTTGCCTAATATCCTCTCGATCATAACCATCAAAACCAACCAAACCAATGCTCTTAGCACCACCAATATTGACTAGAGATAAGGCGTACCCAATACTTAACTCATAAGGCAATGTGCATTCTGTCTCACCAGCAATAAATGTATTTTGTTTAATATTCAAGCCATAATCCCATAAACACTTAATAAGTACAGATTTACCTACTATTTTTTTTAATAGTGCATTAGGGATGGCTAAAGGCTTGTCTAGTTTAGAATATAAATCAAGTTCGCCCAACATTTTTGATTCATTGCAAGATGCATATACATCAATCATACCATGAGGAAAATCATGTTTTATATTTAAAGAAACAACAACCGGCTGATAGTTCTTAATATACTGAATAATGCCTTGCTTATAGGTTTGTAGGCTAATGCCAGAACCTAGTATTAATACCTCTTTATTCTCGCACCAATTTTTAGCATTCCAACTGCCTTTATTGCTAATATTGCCACGTGCTTGCAATAATAGATTTTGATCATAATGACTTGCATCTATTGACGACATAAACTCCACTGCTTGTAATACTTCTTTATTGCTATAACGATTATCAACTAACATCTCTTGAATATATGTAGGATGAATATTATTTGTCGCCGCCAAACCATATAATAAACTTTCGCCCCAATGATAATGATTCTGTAATGGAATAAATTCAGACAACACTAAATCAAATAAAGCATTGGCATCATAACCTAGTTGATGTCCCTCTAGCTTAAGTAGTAAAATTTCTGTCTGTGCATTGCCAGCACCACGTCCCATGCCAAGTATTGTACTATCAACCCAAATAACGCCATATTCTATTGCAGTTAAAATATTCGATACCGCCAAACCTTTATTGTTATGCGCATGAAAACCCATATCCCCGGACCAGCCTAACTCTAGCGCCGAGATAATTCTAACAACATCAGAGTCATTCATACCCCCTAAAGAATCAGCAAAATATAGTACATCAACCATGTCCCAGCTTTGTATCAACTCTGCTGCCTTGGATAATTCTTGATTAGCTTTGTCATGAGACTGCATTAAATTTAAGCCAACCATATAGCCTAATTTTTTTAACGCTTCAGCAATTTCTTTGCACTGCTCAATACAATCAAAATGAGTTGCTATACGAACCAAATCCACTCTAGATTTTTCTTTAGCTTGAAACAAACTATTAATTGCATCATTAATAATAAGATCACTATTTAAGATACTGACAGCATCAATCATCACCCCAACAATGATGCGCTTATCAATATTTAATGTGTCAATATAATTATCAGTCGTATAGGCAAAAGCACCTAAAAATTGATCCTGCGGGAAATTACGAAAGCCTAATTCAATAATATCAATATTAGACTCATTAATTGCATGTAAGTATTTTTGTACTAATAAGGTCTCAAAATCCCATTTGTTGTAGTAGCCGCCATCCCTAAGTGTGCAATCCATTACTTTAATCATAATAACCTATCTACCATCAGCAATAATATTAAGCGGCTGAATATCATCTAAGATACGCTTGGCATTTTCAGCAGCTTTAACTCTCATCTCAACATAAGACTCTTGAGTGAAATAAGATGTATGGGGGTTGATAATAATCTTGTGCCCTAACTCTTTATCATGACCCTTCCACGCCCTAATTAACTCACAATCAATAGGTGGCTCATCAGGTAGGACGTCTAACGCCACTGCAGATAATTTTCCAGACTTTAACGCTCTATAGATTATGTCTAGATCTTTTACCACCTCCCCTCGAGAAGAGTTAATTAGGATTGAATCTTGCTTCATATTGGAAATAAAATTTTCATCTATCATTGATCTGGTTTCTTCGGTTAGTGGGGTGTGCATTGAAACAACATCACACTGAACAAGAAACTCTTCTAAATCATAGCATCTATTTACACCTATTGCCTTTTCATAGCCACTATCTTTGTAAGGGTCATAAAATACAATATTCATACCTAGAGCTTTTGTTTTGCGCATTAATGCGGTTCCGATTCTGCCAGCACCAATCACACCCAATGTCAGCCCTGACACTCTATGTAATTTTTCAATTGTATTTTCTTGCCAAGTATTAGAATACCTTTTTGACAACACATCATAAGCAAAAACACCACGCAACAAGCTGAGCATCATGGCTAAGGCAGTATCACTAACTTCATCGGTGCCATAATCAGGTGTATTACAAAAAACCAAACCTCTGCTTCTTATCTCTTCAAGGTCAATTTTATCAAACCCAACGCCATATCTCACCACACCCTTTAGCTTGGGGAATTGGTCTAAATATTGCCCATCAATATGCTGATGCCAAACCAATAAAACTTCAGTATCTACATTACTTTTAATAGATACGCTATCGGCTAACACCCCTTGCTCTAGATTTGGATTATCAATATAATCGGTGATAAAAACTTGAGCCATTATTTGATTTCCTGACTAAAAGAATCAACAATAGACTCATAGCCAGACCTTAAAATTTCACAATCAACTAAGTACACCATATACTTAACGCCCATTTCTAAGAACTCAGCCATTTTCTCTTTGGTGGTAGCAATTGTTCCAACACATTTTCCAGCTTCGCTGGCTTTTTTAATAATTTCTGCCAATGCTTCAATCACCATAGGATTGGAAACATCGCCAGGTATGCCGAGCGCTTTGCTTAAATCAAACAGTCCAACAAAATAAACATCAGCATTCTCAACCTCCAGTATTTCATCAAAATTATTAACTGCATCCTTGCCCTCAATATTTAAAATAACAGCCGTGTTTCCATTGGCAGTCTTAGTTAATGTTGTAGCATTATGAATTGAATAGTCGCCTGCTCTGGTAAATGGGGAGAAACCTCGATCACCCATGGGTGGATATTTAGAGAACTTAATTACGTTCATAGCATCTTGTTTTGTATCAACATTTGGCACTTGAATGCCATGCATACCTACATCTAATGCATTCTGAATAAATGAACGCTCAATATCACCAACACGCATAACCGGAGATACGCCACGTGATTCGCATGCTATCGCCATTTCCTGTGCTGTTTCAAAACCAATAGGACCATGCTCCCTATCAATAATAACAAAGTCAACACCAGTTGATGCAATAATATCAACACTTAAGGCTGAAGGCATCATAATCCATGTGCCCAAGACTGGGTCACCATTCTTTAATTTTTCTAATAAGTAGTTTTTCTTAAGCATTAGTAAGTAACTCCTTATTTTGCATTAACAACTGGGCCAATTTAAAATCATACTCGGTATCAACATCAATTGCTTGAATTGGAGGAACTACATAAAAATCAGGATTTTTTGATATTACATATCGATTTCTAACCATTTCAATTTTTGGTGCAATAAATAAGGCACCAGTAATAGTATACATCGTATCTAAATGCTGTGAATAGCGGTGCCAAGGCCCCCATGAATAATTGATTGGCTGCCTGTTCTCAGACACAATAAATTCAGCTAACTCTGACACAGTTACCAGTCCATCAAACTTCCCATCTTTAGTTGAAGCTCTGAAAGATCGTATAGCTTCATCATATTCATCAAATAATGGTGAGGTTGTATGGCACCATGCAATAGCTGTATTATCATCTTCAGGAATTGAACCTGCAATGTGCGCAATCACATCACTCCAAGGAATATTATTATTACAAAACTCATCCTCCCTTTGAATAAACTTACAGCCTAACTTCTCAACCCTGTCTTTTACGTCAAGCGCATTAGAAGAGATATAAATATCATCAATTTCATTTGAGTTACGCAGCTTATTAATCAAAATATCAAATAAAGACTCGCTAGCAAAAAACTCTCTAAAGTTTTTACTTTTCACTCTTTCTGATATCGATTTAACAGGAATAACGGCCACTACTCTCATAATATTTCTCTCTCACTTACATAATGCACCTGATCAACCACCCTTGAAGAATAGCCCCACTCGTTATCATACCAAAGCACCATCTTGAGTAAATTACCATTAATAACATCAGTCCACCTGTGATCTACAATAGCTGAATACTCTGATTGTAGAAAATCAAGAGAAACTAAAGGATCTATATTATTATGAATAACTTTAATACCTTGCACCTTTTCTATTTCTTCAAATATCGCAATAACTGCTGACTTATCTGTCTTAGTTTTTAAATTAAGTGTGATATCTGCACTGCCTACAATCGCTGTAGGCGTTCGATAAGAAAATGAGCCAATCATCTGCTCTGTAAGGCCATCAGCTACCCTACAAGTGGCCTCAATTGCTGAAGTAGGCTTTGGAATCATGTTACCATCCACAGACCTTCCTAGAGCATAGTGGTGGTAAATTTCGCCGGGAACAGACCAAGAACTCGAAGGTCCATCCATTAGATTTTGATAGTTTAGCCACGGATGTAGCGTAGTTACATAGCCATTATCAATACCAAATACTTGATTAATTGTATTTAAAACCGGCCCTAATGCTGTTGCATCACAGATACTTGTTGAAATAACTTTATGGTTATTTATATCTAGTTGATCTTCATTAGCACCCAATACCATTGTAAAGTCGACATCATTTGGAGAGTGTGTCACAAATACACGCTTAACACTGCCTTTTTCAATTAAGTCTCTTGTATGTTTAACATTGTCCAATACGCCAGAAGCATCAATTACATAATCCACATCATATCGACTCCAGTCCACATCATAAATATGTTGTTCATGATGAACATTGATACTTTCACCTAAGTTATTAATAAGACAACCATCTTTACTTTGGAATTGAACATCTTGCTTGCCATATAAGGTGTCGTAATTTAACGTATAGGCAATATTGTTAATATCAGGGTTAATATCATTAATAACAACTACATCAAAATATTTCTTTAATTGATTTACTCGAAATATTGCTCGCCCAATTCTACCAAGGCCGTTAATACCAATTCTTATCATTTTCTAACTCTCATTACTAAAATCACTAATAGACTTGATCACCCGCCACTCTTTCATTTTACTTCTCCAATCTATAATATTACTAGCACCATAAACAAATACAAAATCAAAGCCGTTATTCTTAGAAACTAAATAATCAACTTCGCTATCTCCAAAATACAAAACAGGCTTATCTAGCAGCAATCCTTGTAAATTTTCTTCTTTATTTTTTGGCCCGCCATATACGCCATCAAAATTTTCAGAAAGCCCTCTATCTGCCAACAACTGCAACACTTCTGATTGTGTACCACCGGACAAAACAATCATACCTTTTTTTAATCTTGAAAGCGTAAAAATAATATCCTTCACACCAGGAATAAGCTCGGCGCTCTTTAACTTTATATCGATAATACTTTCATACTTATTCAGTACATACTCATATCGCTCTTTGGGTACATATTTTGCAATCTTTTCTTCCCTGGGAATACCATTTAAACCGACAAAATAATTCACAAACTCGTCCGCTTTTTGATCAGACAATACGCCTTGTATTGCTTCGGCTATTGCATTTTTTTTAATAAAGTTACTATCAAGAATAACGCCATCAAAATCAAAAATAAAAGAATTGTATTTTTTAAAATTAATCATTATTTACTAAGCAATTTATCAAGCCACTCTAATTTATCATCAACTGGATATTGGTAAAGATCCCATTTATGTTTTTCTGATTTAATTAAATCAATATTTTTTAAAATTACATTAATAGAGTTTTTCAATTCACTTTTATTGCCACAATAATAAATTGGATTAGCATCTAATTTTTGCCCTTCTATAATTACAGGTGCTTGTATATGCATATACTTGTCATCATGATCGTACTGCAGTACAACAACATCATTTTGCAATGCCTCTTCAATCGTAGTCGAAGAATAACTTACAAGTAAATCAGATGCGGCTAGATAATCATCAAATGGGCCATCACTATAAATACCATAGTTATCAGAAGGATTGACTAGCTTAGAAAAATCGGCTTTATTTAATCCTTCTGAAGGTCTAAAACGTACAATTAAATATACATCTTTTAAGCTATCAACTACATCAATCAAGTCATTTATATTGCGCACATACTCATCAATTGTTTCATACACCCAGGGGCGTATAGCACTATTTCCTTTTGGCGTTCCAGCATGAATAATGATTTTTTTATCCACATGCATCTTACCAATAAGCCACTCTTTTAATTTAAATAATGACTTATCGCGCTTTAATCTGGAATAAATTAATGGCCCTGTTTTTAAACCAGTGGAATACTTATCATCCAAACTATTGAAAAATTCATCTGCTATTGGAGACTGAATAGCGCTATGAGAAAATCTTGCATTGATAATAGTTTTAGCATGCTCACCCCATTCAATCTGAGCATATTTATCTTCTTTTTGCAATGTATGTGTGCCATGGGTAATTAATAAACTAGGAATGTTTTCTATTGAACACATTTCCCCTAATGCATAACTATAGCCGAGTGCATGTTGCGACAAGGCAAAGTAGGGTTTCTGCGCATCAAAAATGCCATGCATTTTCTTAATACTATTTTCCAATAGCGCCATCTCACCAATACTTGATTTAGCAACATAAGCGGATAAAATATCTCTTAAATCAACACCAAAAAAATTAAATATTTCAATATTCTTATGTTTTTTAACTTTACTGGAGAAGCCTAGCAATAAATTATTAAGACTAGATGAAACATCTCCAGCATCAAAATTTTGTGAAAAGAACATCTCTTTGCCTGTTAATAAATTTTTTAAATGTTGCCAAAATTTACCCCTGCTGATATTAATATAAATTGGAAAAACTTTAGGGTCTTTAGCTTTTATCTTATCAATTAAGCTCAACATGTTGTAACTATCATCAGCCACCAATAACACTTTTTTATTTTTTACAAAAGGTCGGTATATCGCGATTGCTGTTGACATAAAAGCATTAAAAAGATGTTTAACCATAAATGAGTTTCTTTTACTAAACCTATACTTATGATTTATCTCATACTCTTCAACAATCTTAATATCTAAATTATTAGACTCAACATATTGTCTGACAAGATTTCCAAAAATTCGATTGTTATCAGAGATTGAAGTGCCTAAATTATTTAAGGAGCTATACTTATCAATATAAATACATTTAGGGGAATGTTTTTTAATTGCCTGACTAACAATGTACAAATACATTAACCAGTAATGTAAATAAAGCCTTAAATAAAAAAATAAAGTTTTTTCATAAGCATGTTGGATGCCGAAATTATCCACATAATACCAATCACCCTCCAATTGTTTAATAATTAAATTTGAAGATTCAAGTACGTCTTGATGTCCTTGTGTACCAAAATATTCAATACTATTTTCAAAAAAAACACCATTAGTAGACAAGTAGGCCTGTGAATTTGCCAATAATGCAATATTGGCAATATTCAAATTACTATCAATACTGTCATTCAAAAACTCGGAAAATCTAATATCCATTATGCCCACCACCCCAAAATCTCTTGTTCTAAATCTAGACTATCAATATAGTCAGTAATAAAAACTTGAGCTATTATTTTATTTCATGAATAAAAGAATCAACAATAGACTCATAGTCAGACCTTAAAATTTGACAATCAACCAAGTACACCATACACTTAAGCCAAATTCTCTCTGAGGCTCCATTTAAGCCAACAAAAGAGTGTTGCGCATATATTAATTAGCCTGACTGTAATTTATCCAACTCATACAGTCTTCCTTTTTTCTTTAATAAGCTAGAGTACTCTCCAAATTCAACAACTCTGCCTTTTTCTAAAACATAAACAACATCTGCATGTCTGATTGTTGAGAGTCTATGTGCGACAATAATTACAGTAATTTTTCCTTGAAAATCTCTAATAGCATCCTTAATAAACCCTTCAGTCTCAGAATCTAATTGACTTGTTGCTTCATCAAGAATTAAGATATTAGGATTCCCAATTAAAGCTCTTGCAAGGGCAATTCGCTGTCTTTGCCCCCCGGAAAGCCTTATACCATTTTCACCAATCATTGTTTCAAATTTATCTGGCAAACTCTCTATAAAACTTAGTAAATGCGCCTTATTACATGCATTTATAACATGCTCCATAGAAATGTTAGGATTTTTTATTGTTAAATTGAATAATAAACTACCATCAATTAAAGAAGTGTCTTGGCTGATATAGGCGGCTCTTTCTCGAAATCTTTGCACATTTAAATCTTTTTGAGGTATACCTCCATAAAACACATTGCCGCTATTAGGATTAATCAATCCAAGGATCATATCTAGAACGGTAGATTTTCCAGCCCCTGAAGCACCTACGATAGCTGTAGTTTTTAACGCTTTTATATCAATTGAAATTCTATCCAGAATTATATCCTTATCATACTTAAACGTAACTTGGTCAAATTCTATATTATCTCCAGAACTATAGCATTTTTGACCATTACTCTCTTTACTATTTTTCATTAATAAAATTCTTTTTTCAACTGAATTATGAACAGGAATTTTTTCTGAGATTCTTACATAATTTCCAGATAATAATGAAAACTGTGGGGCTAGCCTGGCGAATACCAAAAAAAGAATCATGATTTCAGTTGAATCAATGCCTAAATGCTCATAAAACATAAAAATCATCACAATAAATATCATTGCGGCTATTACAGAAAATGAATGCAAGGATATAATCAAAGAACTCAGCCTCCAGCTTGACTGGTTAACAAGTCGCGCCTTATTCAAGGCTAAGTTTAAAAAAGAATGACTATCGGAACACTTAAAGAATTTTTTATTAGAGTTAATATTACTTATAAGTGATGATAAATCAATAAAAGAATTATTATAATTATTAGAATGATAGTTAACTCTGGCAGAAAAAAGGACATTAATAAAAAACACTGTTAGAAAAAAAACTATTGCAGCAATAGTAATCTCAACAGAAATAAAAAAAGAAATCCCTACATAGGTCAAAACTTGCAGAACAGATGAAACTAGTCTTTGGGAATCAAGGTGAGCTTCGCTCGCAGAAGTAATTTCACGAGATATTGCCGAATGAAATTTACCAGACTTGTCATTTGCCATCCAATTCCAATTTGATTCAAAATAACTAGTTATTGAATCAGCCATATTGGTATTAATAATTTTTATTTGTATTTTTGTATTGAATATTTCAACAACAAATAATAGTAATTGACTAAAAATTATTAATGTGGATGAGAGAACTAAAAGCGAAAAATAGTTGTAGTCTATACCCAAATAACCAAAGACTGAAGAAGTTATTTCTGAATACTTTGAGTCTGAAGAAATATCGCCATCATTATTTAAATACTCTATTACTGGCAACAGCATAGGTATACCAACTATTGCAAAAAATGAGCTGAAAAAATTTAATGCTACCCCAACAAAATAGTAAGGCGTCGTCACGATAAGACGAAAAATATATTGAATTTTTTCTATTAGCTTCATACATAACTCCAAAATCCACAAATAATCTCAATTAATCCCATATATTGTCTTTTGCCCAATTACCTGATAAATCCTGACTCCATACTCTAGAATCTCTAAATGAGTCAGCAATTTCATCAAACTCTTGTTCAGACATGCCAACATATGTTAACCATCTTTCTAAATCATTTGGCTTTATGTGGTCCATCTTTCTAACAATCTTTATTCCATCTTCTCGAGTCATTTTTCCTTCACGAATATCCTTACATACATGGTCTGTTGCTCTACCATAGCCAAATTTAATATATTTCATATAATCATGGATACCATTTTCATGCATATCATCTAAATTAGAGATTTTCCTATAGGTTCTATCAAATTCTTTATCGGCCTCTTTCCACCCATATTTTTTAGCAATATCAGCATTGTGATTTCCAGACCACTTTACGTAATTTCCAAGATAAATACCCCTTATACCAACCTCCTTAATTTTTTTGTCTGAAGGAAACATGTAAGATATCATTTCATGTTTTTCAATAGGAATTTTTTTATCATTCAACATGTCATACCAATCATAACCACGCTGGACATGCTCCAACCTAAAGCGCTGAGTTAGCTCAACATAATCACTGTATGAATGCATTCCTCCCATGTCCATAAAGCCATGCTCGCCATCAATAATTAAAGGAATGTTATGCTGAACTGCAACAATATATGGATACGTTTGTATACCACAGTGTGCATGCCAATTCATATCCCCCATTTTCATAAATCCAAGCTTATTCAGCCTTTTTAACAAGCTTATACTTGGTGTAAAAAAAACATGGTCACATCCAAAGGCATCTCTCATATTTAGAAGATTTTTGGAGCCCTCTTTCATCCAATTATTAGCATTATAGGTAACCAGCAACGGATTCATTTTAAGTAGATTTTTTATTACATGTATTTGAAAATAACTATCCTTTCCGCCGCTAACAGGTATAAGACAGTCATAATTTTCCTTATTATTACTTTTATAACCCTCTAATATCTTTTTAAGTTTTTTTAACCGCCTACCCCAATCAATATCTTCGGTTTGGGAGTTAATATTACAAGCACTACAAACACCATTTTCATCAAATTCAACTGGTATTGCTGATGAAGATGGGAGTACGCACTTTTTACAGAATTTTATTTTATTTAATTTCACCTATTCCTTCCTTTAGCCCTATATGCTCAATTCTAATATCGACCCCCTCTCTTTCTAATTCTTTTTTGGCATAAAAATAACTATGCTCTTTAAAGTGAAAAATATTTCCTGCAGCAACTGCAGATGGGTTAGCCTCATTAAAACATTCTCCAAAGTCGAAATAATCACCAGCACCACCTAATGCCACTACTGGCACAGTAGTAAGCTCGACTATCTCTCTAATAGTATCAATATCATAACCATCTCCCTTTCCATCACGTGAAATATCATTTAATATAATTTCACCAATACCCTGATTTTGTATAATTACACACCATCGAGAAACAGTATATTGAGACTTGAACTTTCCATGCTTAAAGTAAACAAATCCATCTTTGTAATCAACACATGCAACTAATGCCTGGGAGCCAAAAATATTTACTGCATTTAAAAGTAAATTATCATCAATATACATGCCTGTATTTAACACCACCTTATCGGCGCCACTCTGTAATATTTTAGCAATATCTTGGATATTTCTAACTCCGCCACCAAATGTAAAAGGTACAAAAACATGTTTAGATATATCGCTTAGCAAGGAAAACTTATCATTTGGAACTTTAACTTTATGATCACTTCTGCGATTATCGTATTCATTATTCTGAGATATATCAATATAAACAATCTCATCTACAGCCCAATCACTAAACCTGGCAACTTGATTGATTGGATTTCCAATTACTTGATGTGTCAAAAAATCTTCACTTCTAACAATCATTCCTTCTTTTAAAAAAATACAAGGGATTAATCTTTTTCTCATAAGCTATTTACCTTTAATCTGAAAATGATTTTAATATGTCTAAACCCTTAATATGACTTTTTTCTGGGTGGAACTGACAACCATATATATTTTTATATTTAACTGATGCGGTAATATTATTATCAGTATTTATTGAAATAATATTAGCATCATAAGGCTTAACATAATAACTATGTATATAATAAAAGTCTACTGTGTCATTCTTTTCTAAACTTAAAAAATCAGAATTAATAGCACTCTCAGCCCATCCTATTCTTGGTATTCCATAATTATTTGATTTCGGCAAAGAAATAACCTTACCTTTTACTAAATTTAAGCCCTTTACACCTATACTTTCCTCACTTGATTCAAATAATAATTGCATACCCAAACAAATACCTAATATTGGCTTTTCCTTTATTTTAACTTCTTCTATTATTGTCGTTATTAAATCCAATTTTTCAAGTCTTTCCATGCCATTACCAAATGTCCCAACGCCTGGCAATATTAACTTTTTTACATCCTTTAATTCTTTAGACTTAGTAACAACCTTGTAATTAATTTTTAAAAAATCTAAAGTATTGGTTAAGGATTTAAGATTTGAATTACCTAGATTAATTACGCCTATCATCTATTTATTTCTCTTGTTATTATATTATTTTTACTCATCTCTTCTTTAATATCATCAGGCGTAAATTGAGAAAAATGAAAAATATAAGCAGCTGCAATTGCATCTGCACCATTTTTTATCGCCTCAACTGCATCATTCGGCTTGCCCATACCACCATTTAAAATAATTGGTATTTCTAGCTTATCTTTAAATGACTTAATAAGTTCTATATCAAAACCTTTTCCTGAGCCCTCATAATCTATAGAAGTAAGAAGTATCTCACCTGCCCCATATTTTTGATAGTCTAAAGCTAACTCTAAAGGGTTAATATCTAAAATACCTCTTGCCTTATTAAATACTTTGTATTGATTATCTACAAATTTAACATCAATAGAACAAACTATGCATTGAGAGCCAAATATATCTGAAGATTCTTTTATAAAATCTAAATTATTTAAAGCGATTGTATTGATTGTAATCTTATCTGCTCCAGCATTTAATACTTTATATATATCATCTATTGTTCTAATTCCACCACCGATTGTCAAAGGCATAAAACACTCATCTGCAATATCTATTATTATTTCAGTATTTATTTCATCCTCATCTAAACTAGCATCAATATCTAAAACTATCAATTCATCTACATTTCTAGCATTGTAAATTCTTGCTGTAGATATTGGATGTCCAATCGTCCTAAAAGATTCAAAACCTATACTTTTCGCAAGCTGCCAATCTTTTAAAAGTACACAAGGAATTACTCTATGCTTTAACATTTAATTCTTCTTTAAATTCTTAAAATTTTCTATTATTTGCAAACCAACTTGTTGGCTTTTTTCTGGATGAAATTGAAAAGCATAGATGTTATTTTTTTTTATAGAAGATACAAAATCAATACCATAATCTGTCGTACTAGTTACAATATCTTCATTAGTCTTAAAATAGTACGAATGAACAAAATAAAAATCACTATTATTTGGAATATCTTTAAGTAATTTATTGTCATTTTTATAATTAACATTATTCCATCCAACATGAGGTATTTTTAATTTTTTATCAGAATTTGAAAAATTAAACTTTACCACTTCAGCATCAACCCAAGCTAAGCCTTTTGACTCACCTTTTTCATAACTTTTATTTGCTATTAATTGCATACCAAGGCACACACCTAGAAATGGTTTTTTGTTTTCTGTAACTTCTTTATTTAGTATATCTATTAGACCTAGTTTTGCTAAATTCTTCATACCATCTTTGAAAGCACCAACTCCTGGCAAAACTATCTTATCAGCAGTTTTAATAACCGCATGATTATTTGAAATAACTACATCACATTCAACTTTTTCAAAAGCTTTTTGAACAGAACGAAGGTTACCCATGTTATAGTCAATAATAACTATTTGATTATTTGACAATATATTTTTCCTTTCTAACTAATGAGCCATCTATATCTTTTCTAAATGTTCCATCTTCTTCTCTTTCAAATATTCTCTTATTTGTATATGAAGTTACAATTTTCTCAAATTCCTTTCGGGTAAACCCAGTATAACTCAGATATTCTTTAATAGCTTTTCTAGGTGGTATGCCATCATACTTATTGACAAGTCGCACACCCTCTTCTCTCGTAATATATCCAAGTCTAATATCTAAACAAGCATTATCAGTTGCCCTACCAAACCCATATTTTAGATATTTTAGATAGTCATGTAGATGATTACTATAACAATCTAAGTTTTCAAAATTTTCATAAGTAGTCTCAACAGGTCTATCTTGAAGACTAAAGCCATATTCTTTTACTTTTTTAACAACTTCTCTTAAATCCCATTTAAAATAATAACCTAAAAATAATCCGGTCACACCTACTCTATGGATATCTTTATCACTTGCATAAGTATATAAAGACAAGTCTTTTTGAGTTAAACCACCAACTCCAACCATATCAGAGATTCTATTTCCCAAAAGTCCACCGAATTCTTCTAACCATTGTCTATCTAGTGTATTTCTTGTTTTACTAGAAGCAGGGCCGCCATATTCAATCTGTGGACTTTCTCCCCAAACGATTAAAGGTATATTGAAATTAACTGCAAACTTTGGTATAGTTGTAAATATTCCTAAATGATTTTGCCATTCATTATCGCCAGTTCTTTGAAACGCCTCTTTTGCTAATTTTTTATATACAAGAGGATTTCTTTTAATATGTATTAAATCTACTCCTAGATTATTGAGATTTTGAAGATTTTTTATTCCTATCTTTGTTGGAATAGTTGGCTCAAAACAGATACATAAAGGATTTAATCCAAGCTCTAGTATCTTGATAACCTGATACGTAGAATCCTTCCCCCCACTAACACCAATAACGCAGTCATAATCAGAATGACTTCTATTTTCTTTCACTAACTCTAGAAACTCCCGCTCTCTTTTTTTCCAATCGATTTGAGTATCTTTGCTTATTTGTGAGTGACAAGCATCACAAACGCCGTTTACATCAAAATGCAAATCTGGCTTGGTTGATGGCATTACACAATTTGTACATATTTTCATAAATCTTCTCTTAAAAAATTAAAACTAACAGCTGTCCCCTTTTTTACATCTTCAGTGCATGTCATTTGTAAAATTCTATCTAGATTCTTTGGCGGCAATCCATAACCCGGCCTAATACTTTTAACATGGTCTTTAGTAATCACTTCACCTTCTTTAATATCTTTAATAAAATACAATGAACGCCGAAACTTAATATTACTTTTCTCACTAGACTTCAGACCGTAATCAATTTTTCCAAGTGCCTGCCATGCGGTTTTAGCCCCCACGCACAATTGCTTTAATTCTTCCGATTCAAGTGAAAAGGAATCATCGGGACCGCCACCATTACGATTTAGGGTTACATGCTTTTCAATAATCGACGCACCTAATGCAACACTAGTGATTGCCGTTGTATTGTCAATTGTATGATCAGACAAACCTGTGACGAAACCAAATTTTTGTCGCATATCAGCCAATGTTCTTAAATTATAATCACTTGCAAGAGCGGGATAAGCACTTACACAATGAAGTATTGCCAACTCTTTACATCCACCCTCTCGTGCAGCTTCAATTGCCTCTTGAATTTCATCTGCATTCGCCATGCCTGTTGAAATAATTATAGGCTTGCCGGTTTGAGCTACATATTTTATTAAAGGAAGATCCACTACCTCAAAAGAGGCTATCTTATATGCTGGAGTATTCAAGCCTTCTAATAGATCAACAGCAGTATTATCAAATGGAGAGCTAAATATTGTAATATCAATTTTTTTTGCATAATCAAACAGTTGCTGGTGCCATTCCCATGGCATAAAGGCATCTTGGTATAATTCATACAAACTTTGGCCATCCCACAATCCACCTTTAATCATGAATTCTGGTGTTTTCAAATTCATAGTGATCATATCTGGATGATAAGTTTGTAATTTAACCGCATCTGCCCCAGATGCTTTAGCCATATCAATAATTTTATAAGCATTGCTAATATCGCCATTATGATTCGCTGACATTTCTGCAATAATATATGGTGAATGGCCTGCACCTATCTTTCTACCATTAATACTGATAAATTCACTCATTATATTTTCATTTTTTCCATGCATATGATATTTTGATGATTCACTTTCTTTGTATCGATGGGCTCAAAACCACATTTATTATAAAAATGAATTGCTCTTTCATTATCTGAAAATACTTCTAATTTAATCTTTTTAACATTCAGCTCAATAAATGCATATTCACTTGCGGCTGACTCTAGCAATTTACCAGCGCCTTTCTGCTGCAAAAAAGGATTCATGTAAATGCCAAACTCTACCGAATTATACAAATTTATTTCTGAAAAATTAATTGACCCAATGATATTTTCTTTCTTCTTAACTAAAAAATAACGTCGATCTATTTTATTTTCCAGACTTTTAATAAACTCACAATGAGTGGCCTTTGGGATACTATCTTGATTATACATCCATCTATTTATTTCTGGGTGGTTGCGCATATTAAGAGCTAATATCTTATCCTTTTCATTTAAATTAACATAATTGCACAAATTAACTTCGCCGAATTCTTCAAGAATTACCTTGTAGTCAGTCATCTTGTTAAAAACTTTATAGCTTCCCATACCATCACATATCTCTAATGCTGAACTGCCAACATTTTTCATCCATTCGGATGATTTTTCTAATAAAAAAGTAGTTTCTTTGATTTCCTTAACTAACTTTACAATATTATGTTGGGCCAATGTTTCTGCTAAAAACAGTTGGTTTTGAGCGATGACAATTTGAATGGTTGGCAAGCCTAAACAACAGCGCTCCCAAGTAGTAGAGCCAGCCGCGCCAATTGCAATATCAGAATTTGCCATAATTTCAGCCATATTGTCTACATCGACTTTAACTTCTGTTTTGTAAGGCATTGTAATCGCCTTAGACCTAACATTTTCAAGATAAGGAGCTGAACCTCCCATCACAACAGTAATATGAAAATCATTTGGTAAATTGCATATTTTTAACTCATCTAGGATCTTCTCAGTAATGTTATCTATATCAATACCACCCATGTTAATAAGCAATTTCTTCAATTCTAACGAACTACGGCGCCCTATACTATACGATCTCCATTTAGAAAATTCAGACCTAAGTAATGCATATTTCGAGCCTAATAATAATTCACAACCTCCAGGAATCCACGCCAAATAATCCTCTTGTTGGCGACCAAATGTTTGGTCAAGCAAAATATCACACCGGTGTTTTCGATCTGCTAAATCATCAATAACCATTAATTTTTCATAATAAGGCTTAAGTCTCTTTTGCCACTGCTCATCTAAAGCATAATGATCAACAATAAACCAATCGAATTTTTCCGCTTTGAGTATATCAATACAGTCATCAGCATCTTGCTGTTGGGTTACACCAAGCCAAGAAGAATGGGTTAATATGTTATCAACTTTAATCTCTTCTAATAGCTCTAGCTCATGAACAGTAAATCCATTTGCACATATCTTATCTATTAAGTTTCCTTTGTGTTTTCGACAAATAAATTCAACATTTACTCCATTTTCTTTTAGCACTTGAGCCAGTGTCAGACAACGCATTACATGGCCTATGCCTATTGCAAGTGAAGCATCTACACGAAATAAAGCCTTCAATCCAGTTCCCCTCCCTTCTTTAACACTTGATACATTAATTCTGCACGCCTCCAATCCTCTGGTGTATCTATGTCTTGAACTAAGTGTCGCGGTAAAATATATGGCATGGCGCTCTTTGAAAAGAGTGGTTTTTGCTGTTTAAAGGCTTCCGCCTTACCCCAATAAAATTGACCTGCATCATGATAGGATTCTTTCAAGTCTTGTGATCGTGTTTCAAGGTGTTCAGGATAAAACATATTTATTTTTCCGCTTTGGGAGATCCTTATTGCTCTCTGAATTGGAAAATTAAAACTTGTTACACTAAAGCAATAATTCGCATTCGAGTTTTTTAACTGTTGATAAGCTTTAGATATTATTTTTGACCGCACGAATGGTGCAGTTGCATATAAACAACAAACATCCTCAATGTAAGTACTATTATTTTCCATCCACTCAATGGCATGTTTAATTACTGGAATAGTGCCTATGTAATCATCAGACAGCTCATCAGGTCTAGAAAATGGAACTTGGGCGCCATATTTTTTTGCAGTCTCTGCAATTTCATCATCATCAGTAGAAACAATAACTTGATCAAAGCAGTGACTTTCAAGAGCAGCCTCGATAGAATATGCAATAATCGGCTTACCATGAAATTCTTTAATATTTTTTTTCGGGATACGCTTACTCCCTCCTCTTGCAGGTATTACACAAACATTCATTGTAGTGCTCGCTTTAGTATATACAATACTTTATCCTGCTGCTCTATTGTCATGGCATGAAATAAAGGGATGCTTATTACTCTACTATAGTAATATTCTGAATTAGGAAAATCCCCTTCTCTAAATCCAAATAGAGCATAATATGGCTGAATGTGAATGGGAATGTAGTGTACATTTACACCAATACCACCCTCTCTAAGTATATTAAAAATTTGTTTGCGACTTTTACTGACTTTATTCAAGTCTATTTGAATAGGATACAAATGCAAAGCAGAATAACTATTCTTATCTTGGTAAGGCCTTATGATTGGAAAATTACTTAATAACAAATCATACCTTTCTTGAAGTATGTGGCGCTTAGCAACAAACTCGTCAAGTCTTTGCATTTGACTAATTCCTAATGCGGCTTGCAACTCAGTCATACGGTAATTAAACCCTAGCTCTACTTGTTGATAATACCAGCTACTATCAGAATCTATTGTCATCAAGTCCTTATTACGTGTAACTCCATGACTTCGAAAAAGACGCATTTTTTTAGCAAGGTCTTCCGAATTAGTAGTCGCCATCCCACCTTCTGCGGTGGTAATAATCTTAACCGGATGAAAGCTAAAAATTGTAATATTAGAATACTGGCAACCTCCAATTGACTTATTTAAATATTTACCACCAATAGCATGAGAAGCATCCTCAATTATCTTAAATCCATATTCTTGACCTAAGGAATGAATTTTCTTCATATTACATGACTGTCCAGAAAAATGCACAGGTATTACAATCTTTGGAAGTTTATTATCTTGCTTAGCTTGGATTAATTTTCTTTCTAATTCTTCAGTAGATAGGTTGTAAGTTTTTAGATCAATATCTACAAAATCAACCTTTGCATCACAATACAAGCCACAGTTTGCTGATGCGACAAAAGAATTTGGACTAGTCCAAATCCAGTCACCCTTTTTAAGGCCCAAAGATAGACAAGCAATATGAAGTGCTGAAGTGGCACTGTTAACTGCTACCCCATAATTTACCTGACAATAATCAGCAAGTTTTTTTTCAAATAAAGGAACTTGTGGTCCTTTAGTTAGGAAATCAGACTGCAAAACATCTATCACTGAGCTGATATCAGCCTGATTAATGTCTTGCTTGGCATAAGGAATCATAACTTAAGAAAAATCTACATCGTCAACCATTTCTAAAAACTTTTCATTGGATAGCCACTCAGTATTGTTACCAGAATTATATTCATAACCTTGCTCAACAATCTTGCCCACCTCTTTAAGAGAATTTTTTGTAAAGTTAACTTCGTGATTAAATTGAATTGAAGGACAAATCACATAATGATCGTCAAATTCTAATGTCAAATGACTATCATCAGAAGGACACATTATTTCATGTACCTTTTCCCCTGGTCTAATACCAATAATTTTGTAATTCAACTCTGGTGCCATTGCCTTTGCAAGCTCTGTTATATACATAGATGGAATCTTAGGAATAAATATTTCACCACCTTGCATCCTTTCAAAGTTCTTTAATACAAACTCCACACCTGCGCGCAAAGTAATCGTAAATCGCGTCATATCAGCATGTGTTATTGGCAACTCAGTTGCACCTTCAGCAATTAACTTTTGGAAAAATGGGACTACCGAACCACGAGACCCGACCACATTACCATAACGAACTACTGAAAACCGAACTTTTTTATCACCAACCATGTTGTTAGCCGATACAAACAACTTGTCCGAAGCTAATTTTGTTGCACCATATAGATTGATTGGATTTGCCGCTTTATCTGTTGAAAGTGCGATGATTTTCTTGACATTATTTTTTATTGACGCTTTAATGACATTTTCAGCACCATGAATATTTGTCTTGATACATTCCATAGGATTGTATTCTGCAGCCGGAACCTGTTTCATTGCCGCAGCATGAATGACATAATCAACACCCTCCATCGCCTCCTCAACACGAGCTAAGTCCCTAATGTCACCAATAAAATAACGCATGCAGGGATCATTGAACATTTGTTGCATTTCAAATTGCTTTAATTCATCTCTGGAAAATATAATAATTTTCCTTGGCTTATACTTGTTCAAAAGTATCTGGGTATATTTCTTGCCAAATGACCCAGTTCCGCCAGTTATTAAAATAGTAGAATTATTAAACATAAAAAATAAAAAATAAAAAATAAAAAAAGTTAGATTTCTTTTACGATCCTAAACCCTAAGTAGTTTAAACGTTTTTCTGGATTTGTGCTACTACGATTTGCAGGCCTAAGAAGATTAACATTATTATTCCATGCGCCTCCTCTATCAACTTTTTCCTTTCCAATATTTGGTCCAAGAGGGTCAGTATTTTGACTATTGCTATAATAACTATTTCCGTACCAATCTTGCACCCATTCCCATACATTTCCCTGCATATCATAAACTCCAAAAGAGTTTGGCATCTTCAATCCAGCAATATGGCTTCTATTATTGCTAATGGATTTTGAATTTTTATCGTACCAGGCATACTCCCCAACATGTTGTTTTTTAGAATAGTAAAAGTCTATAGAGTCAGACTTAGCAACATATTCCCACTCTGCTTCAGTAGCCAATCTATAGCAGCTACAATTTTCTTTTCTATTAAGCCAATTTATAAAATTATTTGCATCATGCCAAGAAACATATGAGACCGCAGATTTTTGATTGTGGGTATTGTTTAAAAAAAAATCAAAATCTGCAATAAAAGGTATACCATTATCAAAAATAAATTTCATATACTCTTCTATCAGAACTTCATAAGTACCAATAAGGAAGTTCTTACTTATGATGACCTGATGCTCTGGACTTTCATCAATTAATGCATCAACATCTACAACTGAGTTAACGTCACAAAGATTGTATTGTGTGCAACTACCCATAATAAAAGAACCACTAGGTATATACTCAAAACTCATTCCAATTGAATTAGTAAAATAACTAGAATGCACACTATTCGATGTTGTACAAAGTAACATAATAACTATCTTTAATAAATATTTAGACATTAAGATGCTTTATCAAGCCATCTGCCAATTCTTTTCCACAAACACTATATTCATAATCGGTCCCAACCTCGTCATAAAATAATTGTTTAGGAAATGTAACTGCAAAACTATTATTCAAAATAGCTGTTAATAATATTTTTATTCTAAAAGCTTTTTCTTTGCAAGCAACACGTTTAACATTCAATAATGTATCAAGAATTAAATCCGGTAGTTTATTTAGATCTGTACATTTTTCAGAAAGCCCTAAAGGGTCATATATATTAATATAATCAGAAAATCCAATAACTGGGACTCCTCTTAATACAGCTTCGAATCCAGAAGTTCCGGTAATAACAGCGACCATTTCTGCATTAGATATCAGTTCATGCATATCTAAATATGTTGGCGCTATTTCAACATTTGGAATGCTTTTTATCTTATGATAAAAGTCCAGCGGCCTAATCCTATTTTTCAATGTTGCTGGGTGCTCTTTTACATAGATAACCCAATCAGCTGGTACACTTTTGGCCAAAAATTCAATAATTGATATCTGATCTTGAATCATCCCGCCCTGAACAAGTGTGGAATACTCAGGAGTTATGTGCAACGGATAATACAAATATTTTTGATTTATTTTTAATTTTTTGCCAAAATTAGAGCTTGACACCTTGATTAATTGTAAACCTTGAACAAACCATTTAACAAAGTCATTTTTAAAATTACAACACTTTCCTCTAAATAACAACATGTTAAAACACGCTAATATATACAAATATACAGGCTTAAATAAGACGTAAGTGGCAAATATATTTATTCTCTTTGATAAGGTTTCACTTTCAATCTTCTCAATATCAGAATCAAAATAGTCGGGTTTCTTTATTTCTCCAATCAAATCATTATATAATTCTTCTGCACTCTGGGAAGGGGCGGACTTCCTGCTAATTAAATCACGAGTTTCTAAATCTATCTTATCAAGATTAAGCATGGTATTGGTAGAGAAAGCACAATAATTTTTTACTCTTGAAACAGTGACTACTGCATATTTCGTATTATGAATGTTGCACATACCTTCGTATATACCAACACCAATATCCGCCATTGCCATTGCAGGAATAAACACATCTGGCTTGAATTTTTCAAAAATACTACCTATAGAAATAATTCTTTGCTCTACAGCTTTTAATATATATTTTCTATTATTCTGATGTTTCGATCCATAACCTAGAGAGTTGTGCAAAAATGCCCCGCCAATCTTTCGATCTGATGATACTATCTTCCATACAAAAAGGCCGGACTGTCTTTCAAAATTCTCAATAATTTGAAAATTAATATCATCTTTAAATTTAACCTCAACATCTGACGTTTCATCAAAAAAGACATACTGGACATCAGTTTGCTTTAAAAAAAAATCTCTTCCGTGCCCCTCACTCCCGGTCCCAATAATGGCGAATTCACTATCAGGGTACCTTTCTTTAAACCTTTTAGCTAAATAATGATAAGTCTTATAGCTTAAAGAGCTTACCTGTAGCAATATCTTCATATTAATTATTTTATTTTAGACAAGAGATTAATTACCCTATCCAATTCATATGCATTTAAATCTATTTTTGGCATTGTCGTCCCAGGAGAAAACTTACTTGGATCCGACAAAAAATCTTTCAAACTATCGGCAGTCCATACTTTATTGCTCATAGAAGTTAGTGCAGGTGAATATCTTTCATAGCCACCATCGCTAGCAATATTCCTATCGAATAGCCCGGCCAAAGATGGCGCCATACTTGTGGAATTTGTCTCGCCAAAGTGATGACATGTAGTACACTTAACCATAAATTCTTCCCGAACATCAATATTATCCCTAATATTCATCTCTAATGTTTTTCTATCAAGACTAATCAGTAAAATTTTGGCAGAATCGGTAAGTATAGCGAAACTCTCTTTTAGTCTAATAATATCCCTAATCCTTTCTCCAATCCATATTCTTTCTAAAAATACAACTGTATTACCTCTCATTCTAGTTCGATAGATAGAACGATTTTTTAAGGTTCCAATCAATAAGTCTCCATTCCATCTATCATGAAAGCCCCTTGCCTCAATTAGATTAGAGGTTGCTATTGACGGAACCCAGGACATTAAAGGACCGGCAAAATGAGTATCATACTGATGTCTTCCAACCAATTCGTTACCTCTCCAGCCATAAGTCTCGTATTCTGAGCCATGCGTATACAAAGGCCAGCCATAATTCCCACCTTCTCTTAACAAGTTTAACTCATCACCGCCTTTAGGTCCATGCTCAGTTGTATATATTACGCCATTCTTTGCTTGCTCAATTCCTTGCATATTCCTATGACCAGAAGAAAATATAGAAGTCTCTTTTGTCTCTAGATCAATAATAACTGTCTTTCCATTTGTTACAGTGTTATCTTGGGCTATCATTGGATTACTAGGAATATGAGAGACCGAAAATAACACCTTTTTAGAGTCAAGTATTTTAATTCTTCCAGCGCCATTATCGCTATCTAACTCATACCAAGGATCAGATGTAAATACATTACTCCAGTGTTTTATTATTTTTAAATCATTACTTACAACTGCCATATCTAGACTTAAATATTTTTTACCCTCAAACACCTTGTCATAAGAAATGATTAAGTCAATATTGTTATTTTTATTTTTATTACAATCTATATCGTGTACTTTGAAATGTGATGGACTTTTAGCCGTGCTAAACTGACTATTATTTGGAGGCGTTATTTCAACAGCACTTACAATATTTTTTTGTACATCTACAGAATAAAAAATACCTCTCCAACTCACTCCAATAATAATGCTATCTATAGAGCATATTCCTCCGTATTTTTTATCCTTTATTATTGTATCAAGATTATATTCGGTCATTAATAACGGCAAATGCACAGAGTCAATTTTTTTTACAGGAAGACTCGCATTATCAAAAGTTTCGGAAATTGATTTATCCTTATCGTTAGACTCGATTATATTTTTCAATATTGTTTTTAATTCGAAATATGGCGTTATTTCTTTTTCAGCCCAATAGGCGCCAAAAATAAAAAATACAGCGAGGGTCATAATGAATAATATTTTTTTCATGATTAGTTAGTTATTGATTCCAATAGTTCCTTTATCTTTTTACCTGTTCTTCTATAAGACATACCATCCTGAAAAGGATCAAGAATTTTATGATACTCTTGACATTCTTCAACAGAAAATCCTATGCCGTTAATTTGATTTTCTATCGCTAATCTTAGATCATTAATATTTCGATATAGAAATTTACCATCACATTTATTAGCAAAAGTATTATGATGGAATTTAGTAAAATCTACATGAAAACTAACAGTGCCACTAAAACAGCATTCAGCTGCAGCTGTACTAATTCCCAATCCAACAACTAAATCACTCATCATTCCAACTTGAGCAGGTGGAACTTTGCTTAAATTAGAATCACCTAAAAATACCTCGATTCTATCATTTTTAATCCATTTTTTTAAATCAGGAATCATTATAGACAACTTTTTAAAGGTATTAATCCTCTTTGGCTTCAGTAAAATTGTAACATTATGGTATTTTTTAAGAATTTCAATCAACATTAAATGTATATCTATCTGCATCTGCATTGAATACATAATATCATTAAATACAATATTATCATGAAATGAAATAACGAAATTATTACCATATTTTTTTTTATCCCTATCCGCCAGAAATCTTATTTTCTCAAAATAATGATCGGAGGGGTACCCTGAGATAAATAAATTACCACCTATAGCGTTATGGTTAGCAAAATGATCGCTCCAAGCAAAAAAAACATCATAGCATTTTTGATTATCAACTCTATAACTAGGAAAATTACTCCAATGGGATCCTATAAACTTACCACCTAATGACTCTATAGCTTGAGATTTTATATTTTTCTCAGGATCAACATCTAGCATAGACCACAATAAACTAATACCCAAGCTTTGATAAATATTTTGCCAATAAAGGGTTCTAGAAAAGAATATCCTGCGTTGTACTTCGAGCCAACTATCATTTTCATTTTTTAGCAAAAAAGGAATAATTCCCAATACACTCTTCACAGTTTTAGTTAAATAATCTTTCTTTGCACCAACAATACTACATCCGGAAAAAAAGCACGCTTTTTTTAAAATAAGATCTGACGGTGTAAAACACTGAATACCTTTTTTTTCAAGATTAGCAATAGAACTAAAGTCATAATTAACGAATGAGATACCCACAACGTCCTCACTGTTAATACCTTCATATTCTAACCAATAAGTATCATTTATGTCATCAAATTTAATTCTAGACTGAACAAATTCGACGCCGATACTTTTTCTATCTCTATGGTTAGATTTTAAGAATAGGCTAAGAATACAAGTAAAAAACCAAATTATAAAAAATTTTATTAAAAAATAAAATTTTGAAGCATAATAATAGTTATTTGTATAGCTATCATAAAAATAATCTTCTCTGCTTCTTACAAACAAACCATTAAATGAAAACAATCTGTAGTAAGCTATACTATCAAGTTTGATTATTGCATTGTTCATGTCAGTAAAAACACTCTTACGTAATAAAAACTGATTATGACCCAAAGCATTAATTAATTCAGATAAAACCTTAATTTCAACAACCTTATATAAATGAAAATACAGTAACTCCTCAATATGCTTATCAAATTTATCTATATTGAAGTTATTTATATGAAAATCGCCTTCTAAAGAATTAGATGCGCATTTATTTGTATAGTTTCGTATAAATACACTTAAGCGATGCTGAATCAACTCATATAGACTTTTATCTTTAATTCTTTCAGTGGATCCCACAACATCTCTAACTTGCATAATAGGTTTTTTAAGCAAGAAAGAGATGCTTAAGATAAATGGTGAAAATAAATATGATGTATTTATGAAAAATATTTTATCAACCTTTCTAGATTTAATAATGACTTCTGATAAAGAGCTGAAGCATAACATATCGACCCATAATATATTTACACCAATCATAATAAAAAGTTATGTAATGCAATATTTATTTTTAAAAATATTTGTATTGCTATCTTGATAAGGTGATGCATTTAATACTCTTCCGCTTTTAAAGTTTAAAGGGCAGTCATACCTTATAACTTACCATTAACTAATTTTGATTTTTCCGCCTCATTATCCAACATGTCAATCAATTTACTATATTTCATTTCATTACCATCAGGGAGTTTAATTATTTTATTTTTGTCTACTGGTTTATAATCAGGATCTTGATCCAAATACTGAATAACAGAACCAAGACTAGGGACCTCCCCCTTAGTAGAGATTGCTCTATATATCTTTCTGGCCAGTTCTAACTCTTCAGGGTAGTCAACAGTAAGGGAATAGAATGGCCTGTCTTGGCCTTTAATCGGATCAAGAACTTCACAATGAAACATTTCAGAATTAAACGCAAAAAATGACATATATTCAGTTTGATCAGAATTGGGTATGCTTTTATGCAGTTTTTTTAACATATTGGCGTCCATTACTTCTGCCGTTACACCAAGGGGCAATCTATTGGTCCGGGTATATTCAGAAGAAGTGTTGATGTGGTGCTCAATCAATCGATCAATATTATCAGCATCTGTAAATGGATTATCGCCTGTAATCCTCAATACCGCATCGGCTTTATATAAATTGGAAACATTAATCAATCTTGATAATACATCTTTTTGACTCCCAGCGTAAGAATCCACGCCCCACTCACTAGCTTTTTCTAAAAGAATAGCATCATCGGGATGGTTCGAAGTGCACACAACAATATTGGAAATATTCTTTGAGAGCTTTAGTCGTTTAATTAATTGCAAGGTCAAAGGTAAGCCATTTAAATCAGACAAAGCCTTTCTGGGTAATCTTGTCGAATTCATTCGAACTATTATGCATGCAGTGATTTTTTTATTCATTTTTATTTTTTATTCAAATCTAATGTGTGCTGGCTTAATAGTTTCAAATTTATTTATAAACTTTAAACTCTTCATTCCAATTATTTTATTCACATCATTTGGACTGTAACCTTTATCAGCCCTCATATAAATAAGCATATCCTTAGTGATTACCTCACCTTTCTCAATATCTCTTGATGAGACAACTGTCTTCTTAAAATTTTGACGATATTTTTCTTCTTGGTCAGAAAGAGATCGAACATTGCCACTCCCAAAGCTAAGATAACTCTCATTTACTAGATCAATAAAGCCACTAAACTCTGTCATTTCTAGTGCTGACTCATAATCAGTACCTTTTCTAGATCTGCAATCTGTTACATGTTTTTCTAATAATACTGCTCCTTTTGCCATTGCTAAAAGTGGAATTATTTTTGACAATGCAGACTCTGAATTAATATGATCTTGAAACCCAACAGGAAGTCCGAACATAGATTCCAATGTGGCAATAAAGTTTATATGGCTATTATTTATATCTGTTGGGTATGCCTGAAAACCATGCATCAATAGCATGTTAGACGCACCAAGTAATTTCAACTCATCAACAGCCATTCTAATTTCTTCGATAGTAGATCCACCCGTAGACAGAACAATTGGAAGTTTCGAGTTAATTACTCTCTTAAGCATTTCAGGATTCGAAAGATCGGAAGAATGAACCTTTATTGCATCTACACCGCACTCAACAGCAATATCTACACTGTCAACCTCTAAAGGATTAATAAATACCTTTAGATTAACCTCTTGTGCTAATTTAATTAAAGGCTTCCAGTCAACTAATTTTATCTCTAACCCTTTCACCTTTTCATAAAAAGGGTGATACGGGGCTAATAAGAGATCAGTAGAAAATAATTGAAATTGAATGCCATCGAAGCCTGCCTCTGAAACAGATTTAATGATTTCAATCATTCTTTTTATCGAGCCATCATGGGTGCATGCCACTTCTGCTAAGACAAAAACTTCACCCTCTTGTTTTAATTTTGGAAAATTCATAGAAAATATTTTTTACGTTACTCCATCACTTTAAGTCTAGATAAATATTTTTGGAATGCTCTTTAGTAGAATATCTGGCCATAGTCAGCCCACCTTTCACATCTTTTTTTATTAAAGCCCCTGCACCTATAAATGCGCAATCCCCTATTACTACATCAGGGGCAATTATAGATGAAATTCCAAGAAAAGAAAAATCACCTACCCTAACTCTGCCTGCAGTAGTTGAATTTGGCGCTGCATGAACTGACTTACCAAAAAAATTATCATGTTCAATAATAGCTCCTGAATTAATTAATGAATAATTTCCAATAGTTGAATTATTTTGAATAATAGCGCCAGCTCCGACAAAGCAACCTTTTCCGATCTTTGCACTAGGACTTATAGTTGATGAAGGATGGATAATAGAAATAGGAGGTATTCCAATTGACTCAAGCTTCTTGTAAATATCATATCTAGATTTATTATCACCTATAGATACATGAGCTGCATCAATTTTTGAATCTTTGGCATAAGCCTCTATTTCATCAATACTTCCCATTACACGAACACCCAATACCAACTTTCCTTTCTTTTCTGGAGTGTTATCAAAAAAAGCCGTCACTTTAATCTGATCATAATAAGATAAAACATCCAAAACAACACCAGCCTGTCCATCCTCTCTAGCTCCAATTAAAATAATATTTAATTTCCTATTGTTTGGACTTGTAGTACTAAGCAACCACATTCTCCCAGCTTAGCAACTCATCTGGCTTATAATTTATTTTAGACTTCTTTCCCAAAATAAAGTTTAAATATTTTGGCTTAATACCTATTCCAGGTCTTTTTATTACTAAATTGTTTCTTGTAAAAACTTCACCTGATTGAACCTCTACTCCAATAACAATGCTTCGCCTATGAACTCTCCTCTGCCCCTTTTCTTTTTCTTCAAAAATTCTTTTAGTGGTGCCTAAACCGGCCTCCACTTCTCTAATTCCAGTCACCAGACTTTTTAATTCTTTTGGATCTACAGAAGCAGAGTGGTCTGGCCCAAAATCTCCAACTTCAAGAGTAAAGTGCTTCTCTAGTACTGTTGCGCCAAGTGCTCGGGCAGCAATACTCATATTAATTCCTAGAGTGTGGTCTGAATATCCTACTGGATAACCAAAAGCAAGCTTTAAAGTATTCATAAATCTAAGGTTTGTTGTTTCTATGTCAGCTGGATACCATGAAATACAATGTAGCAAGATAATATTTTTATTTCCTGCCAATTCTATCGTCTCAATGGCTTCTTCAATTTCCCCTAATGTCGCCATACCTGTTGACATAATAATGGGTAAATTAGCCTTAGCCATGTGATTTAGCAATGGTAAATTAGTTACATCTCCTGAAGCAACTTTCACGACATCTATACCTAAATCTAGAAGAAAATCAAAAGAATCATTATCAAATGCGGTACTCAAAAACTTAATATTTTTAATATCGCAATACGCCTTTAATTCTCTATGTGCCTCTTCACTCAACTCTAAACGAGTTAATAAATCTTGGAAAGATTCACCATAATGACTACCCTCATCTATGTAACTACTAGTTAATGCGTTAGAGGTCACTAGCTTTTTGGCTTTGAAAGATTGGAATTTTACATAGTCCGCCCCTGCTTCCACAGCAACATCAACCATTTTTTTAGCTTTATCTAAATCACCATCATGATTTATGCCTGCCTCTGCTATAAGTATAGATTTTGGATTATCTGTATTTTTTAAATATTCATAATCTATCATATCAACTCCAACATTTTTATTGCACAATACTTTAATCCTTCACCATTAATAATTTTACTGGATAGTTCTTTTTGGCGAGCGTGGTTTTGACTGTTTTGAAAAAAATTACTAACTGCACTATTTAATGCAGAGGTGGTCAAATCAGGCCCATAACCCAAATTAACATTCACCTCAAGTTTTTCAAATGCATCTGCTATTTCCATTTGTCTGGGTAACTGACATATTGTTGCACCAGGGGTACCTGATGCTATTCTTTCAAAAAGAGTATTTCCACCTGCTGTAATAGCCAAACTACAATCCTTCCAATAGTTGACCAAACTCTCAACATCCAAGTAAAGTGTAATTTTTTTTGAATTATTGGCGATGAACTGCTTCAACTCATCAATATAACCTGTAGACTTAGAACTGATAACAATAATCTCTTGTATGGAGGATACTTTCAACAATGAATCAAGAATAGAGAATACAATATCATTATGATCGCTACCACCTAAACTTACAAGAACGCTATTTATATTTTTTTTCTTTACCACTACACCACTATAACGCGCATCCATTATAAAAAATTGAGGTCCAATTAAGTATGTCGTGCCCACATCTGGATAATTACTTCCAATTTGATTTGGGTTCCCGTTAATAACCATATCGGATAAAAATTCATGATAGTTGCTATCGTCAGACAGTACGCATATTTTTATACCCAAATCATGCAAATCATTTAGATATTCATTTTCCAACTCAACCTTTAATAAGTCCACAATGAGTAGTGTCGCACATCTATCTTTTTTAAAGGTAGCTATTGTCTTAAGTTCGTCCTCAAGTGTATAGTTACTATTCAAATAGAAAAGATCTATCCCATATGTTTTGTTAGATAGAAAAATTCTAGATGCAGCGTCATCTTCAGTCAAAAAAATAGACGATATATTATGGTGTTTTTTTAAGTAATTAGCAATTAGAAGGCACCTATTTAAATGCCCCATTCCAACTTTCTTGGCGCCATCGGCTCTAAAAATAACATTCCTCATAGAAGGCAATCTTTTATTGAAAGTACAATTTTATTGACATCCTTCATGTCCAAACTATCATATAAAGGCAAACATAAAACCCTAGTTGATATATCTTCCGAAAACTCACAATTTTGAACCGTCTTAATATAGCTTAGAGTGTTTAATGATGGGTAAAAATAACGCTTAGGAAATATTTCATTTTCGTTAAGACATTGCAAAACTTTAATCAATATAGTTTCTGAAGGCAGAATAATAGGCATATATGAATAATTTCTTGTTGAATCTTTATTGTATTGTTGCAGTTCAACTATGCCGTTCAATTCTCGATAATAATAGTCACATATCTCTTTACGCCTAATAATAACTGTATCAATATCATCCAATATAGCAAGTCCCATTGCCGCATGAAATTCACTCATCTTTCCGTTAATTCCAGGTGCTATGATTTCATAATTTTTATTGTACCCGAAGTTCAACAAGCTATTAGCCCTCTCAAACAGTTCGTCATCATTAATCACTATGCCGCCGCCCTCTACTGTATGAAAAAGTTTAGTGGCATGAAAGCTAATTGTAGAAATATCACCAAAACTTAATACGCTTGTATCTTTATACTTAACTCCAAAAGAATGGGATGCATCATAGATAATTTTTTTATTATATCTATCGGCCACAGATTGTAATTTTTCCACATCACAAGTATTTCCAAATATATGGACGGGCAAGATTGCCTCTATCGATTCATTCATATACGCATGAACCTTTTCAGCATCCATATTTAAAGTATTTTTATCTATATCACAGAATACAGGAGATATTCCATCCCAAACTAATGAACTGGTTGTAGCAACAAAAGAAAATGGGGTAGTTATAACTGATTTCTTTATATTTAAAAGGTGATACGCAATGTTAAGAGCAATAGTACCATTTGAAACTAATAATAAATTCTTTATCTCTAAATATTCTTCTAGGCGGACTCTCAGCTCTTGAACCAGTGGGCCGTTATTCGTCAACCACTTTGCATCATAAATACGCTTCACATATTTATTGTATTTTTTAATATCCGGAAGATAGGGTTTTGTTACGCTTATCATTTAAAGTATTTTATGATAAAAAATGTCATCTTTAAAGGTTAAGTTAAAAATAATTCAAAAATATTTCTTAACTTGACTCTCTTCTCTTGTATAAACATATTTTTACAGCTAAACCCAGTAACTAGAACCCCCCTTGTTGAAATCATGCTACTCATTTCACCGATTGAATCTTTGTGAACTTTCTTTGATATCTCAGTATGTATATATCCAAAATCACCAGCCATACCACAGCATCCTATATTTAGAATTTTGACTTTCAGTTTTGGTATTAAGGAGAATGCGTCGATTGTTACCTGTTTATCAACCAGTGATTTTTGATGGCAATGAAGGTGAATATATACTTTTTGATCTATTGGTTTTAATTTGGGGATAAGATTATTCTTATTTAATTTAATAACTAACTCTTCAAATAAATTAACTTGCAATGTCTTCTTAACCAAATACTTAGCATCATCCCTCCATACTAGCGCTTCGCTCGGATCTATTCCTACTATTAAGTCTTGTTTTGAAATATTAGACAGTTTTGCGCAATATCTATTCAAAGCTTGCTTTGCTTCATTTAATAATCCTTTTGATATCAAAGCAATAATCGAGGTGTCTAAATTAATTAATTCAATATTAACTTTACAAGATTTTAAAAAAATCAATAAATCCTTGCCTGCTTGAATATCATAATATTCGGTATATATATCGCATAGAACCCATACCGTTACTTCATACTTGTTATCTGTTTGTTTGTTGTGTTTCCACCATTTGGACAATGTTGTGCTTTTCAATTGTGGCAAAGAACCTTCTAGTTTGTTAATCTTCTTTGCAATAGTTGAGTTTTGAATTAGATTAAATAATTCTGGTGCTTTAGATCCAAACTTAAGGATTTTCCCTAAGTTTTTAATACGCCAAAGTTCTAACTTATCCTGTTTTTTTTGTGTTTGATAGAGATATTCAGATTTTAATCTTGCCATATCGACACTGGCTGGGCACTCAGTTTTGCATGCTTTGCAACCTAGACACAAGTCTAACGCCTCTTTCAGCTCTTTGCCACTTAACTCTTTTAAAGGGTTATTTGAATTAAGTGCTTTTCTTAATAAATTAGCTCGCCCACGAGTAGAAAAATTTTCATCCCTTGTAGCTTTGTATGATGGGCACATGACACCTCTACCCACTGATTGCCTACAAACCCCCGCACCGTTACACTTTTCAGCAGCAGAAAAAAATGAAATATCATCACTCCAGTCAAACCCTGTTACTAGACTTTTACTAGCCTGTGAGACCACCCTTAAGTCTTTCGTTATAGAATTGTTACCGATAATAACATTTGGATTGAAGAGGTTATTAGGATCAAATGTGCTTTTCAAATCAACTAATAATTGATAGACTTTCTGCCCAAGTTGATCTTTAATATATGGCGCCCTTATTCGGCCATCGCCATGCTCACCCGATAGAGAGCCTTTATATTTCTTAACTAACGCTGATACATCGTTAGCAATTTTATTCATAATATTTTTATCTTTTTCAAGTGATAAATTCAACTTAGGTCTGATATGGATTAAGCCTACAGAAGCATGTCCATAATAGACTGCTGAAATATCGTATGATTTAATGATTTTCTTAACATCTTTATAGTACTGATGAAGATATTTGAGTGGTATCGCAGCATCTTCAATTACTGCTAATGCCTTCTTTGGACCTGGCACTCCCATTAATAAGCCTAAACCTGCCTTACGAATACCCCATACTTTTTTATAATCTTTTGGATCTATCCTACTATAGTCATATGCTTTTTTTGATTTAAGCCATTGTTGGCACTTAATTACAATTAACTCTTGATTTTGTTTTGAGTCAAAGAAAAGCTCAATAACAAGAACTGCATCTGGACTGCCTTTTATCCATGACCTGTTGCTATTTTGTTGTACATTATTCTTACTAACTTCTAGTGTAGGCTTATCTATGAATTCAACTGCAGCAGGCTTAAATTGCATAAGATCATTTACAATCATTAATGCCTGCTCTTCAGACTCAAACTGAGCAACGATAAGTGATTTGTATTTTGGCAGTTCTACCAAATTAAGTGTTGCTTGGATTATTACACCCAATGTACCCTCTGAACCACAAATCAATGGGGCAAGATTAAATTTTCTTCCATTCGAATTAAAGGGCTGATATTTTCTAATTAGCTCGTCAATTGCATAGCCAGTATTTCTACGAATTAATGACTCATCTGGAAATGCATTTAAAATATCTACTTTATTTTGATTTAATGTGTTGACGACAAACCGATAAATATCTCCTTCCAAAGATTGTAATTGTAATTTTTGCTTAAGCTCTAACTCACCTAACTCTTTAAATACAGTCAAGCTACCATCAGATAATAATACTTTAATAGACTTCACATGCTCTCTGGTAGTGCCATAATAAACCGAATATGCACCACAAGAATTGTTGCCAATCATGCCTCCAATCATTGCACGATTAGATGTAGAGGTATCAGGCGCAAATTTGAGATTGTACGGCTTCAAATAGTCATTTAGATCATCTTGAATAACACCAGGCTCCACTATCACTTCTCTATCTTTTTTAGAAAAAGACACGATCTTGGTTAAATACTTTGAAATATCAATTAATATGCCATTGCCTATAGCTTGTCCACCAATAGACGTCCCTCCCGCTCTCATTGTAAAATGTTGTTTTTTAATTAGCAAGTCTTGAACAATCTCAATAAGATGTTTCTGATTAACCGGATAAACTACTTCTTTAGGTTCTATTTCAAAAATTGAAGCATCAGTTGATATGGACATTATTTATAAAATGTTAAAATTAAATAAATATACCTTATATAAAGAATCAATCTTTGAGATAAAATAAAGCGTAATTAATTCTTATAGAATCAACATGAAAGGAATAATCCTAGCAGGTGGCTCAGGAACACGCCTATACCCCCTTACCAAGGCTGTGTCAAAACAGTTAATGCCGATTTACGACAAGCCAATGATTTATTATCCATTATCAGTGTTAATGTTGGCTGGTATTCAAGAGGTGCTTATCATCTCTACACCAGAAGATTTACCAAGATTTGAACAGCTTCTGGGTGGTGGCTCTGATATTGGCATGAAATTTGAATACATCGTACAGCCCTCTCCTGATGGTTTGGCTCAAGCATTTATCCTGGGTAGAAATTTTATTGGTGATGACGATGCTTGTTTGATTTTAGGTGATAATATTTATTATGGCCATGGTATGACCGATATGCTGGCTAATGCCGTGTCAAATGCTAAAGATAAAAAAATGGCCACTGTATTTGGTTACCATGTTCATGATCCTGAGCGTTATGGAGTGGTAGATTTTGACCAAACCGGCAAAGCACTTAGTATTGAAGAAAAACCAAAAACTCCCAAGAGTAACTATGCAGTAACTGGATTATATTTCTATCCAAATGATGTGGTTAAAAAGACTATTGAAGTTGTGCCATCTGACAGGGATGAGTTAGAAATCACTACTGTAAATCAAATGTATCTTTCTGAAGGTCGATTATTCGTTGAAGTAATGGGTAGGGGCTTCGCTTGGCTAGACACTGGTACCCATGAAAGCTTATTAGAAGCATCAACCTTTATTGAAACCATTGAAAAACGACAAGGACTAAAAGTAGCCTGTATTGAAGAGATCGCCTTTGAACAAGAATACATCACTAAAGAACAGCTCATAAAATTAGCGCAGCCCTTAGCTAAAAATCAATATGGGCAATATTTGCTTAGACGTGCAAAGGAAGTAATTTGAAGTTTACACCCCAATCAATTCCAGAAGTAATACTCATTAAGCCAACCGTTCACGGAGATGATCGAGGTTATTTTGTAGAAACCTTCAGACAAGATTTATTTGAAAAAGCTATCGGCTATAAAGTTAATTTTATTCAAGATAACGAATCAAAATCAACTAAGGGTGTTTTGCGGGGCTTACACTATCAGTTGCCACCCTTCACTCAAGCCAAGTTAGTTAGGGTTATTGAGGGTAGTGTTTTAGATGTGACAGTGGATATCAGAAAATCTAGCCCTACATTTGGACAGCATGTATCTGTAGAGCTAACAGGTGAAAACAAACATCAACTATTTGTACCGCATGGCTTTGCCCATGGTTTTTTAGTGTTAAGTGATAGTGCAACTTTTTCTTATAAAGTTGATAATTACTATGCACCAGAGCATGATCGAGGAATTGCTTTTAATGATAGTGATTTTGCAATTAATTGGCAACTGCCATTAGAAATTCTGCAACTCTCAGACAAGGATAAAAACCATCCAAATTTAGCAAATACTAAAGATTTGTTTAAATAGTTAAGAAACATGAGAATATTAGTTACAGGCAAGAATGGCCAGTTAGGTAGATCCATTAATAAAATAGTTAGTACTGGCAATGGTAAGAATAATTACCAACAAGATAATGAATTTACCTTTGTTGGTAGAGAAGAGTTAAATTTAAGTAAAAAAGAAAGTATTGCTAGCTATTTTGACAATAATAACTTCGATGTAATTATTAACTGCGGCGCCTATACTGCTGTTGATAAGGCTGAAGAGGAGCAAAATCTTACCAACCAAGTTAACCATTTAGCAGTTAAACAATTAGCTGGGATCGCCAAAGAGCAGAAAGCAAAGTTAATACACATCTCAACTGATTATGTGTTTGATGGGATAGACAGTAAACCATACAAAGAAACTGATAAAACTAATCCTATAAATATTTATGGAAAAACGAAGCTAGCTGGAGAAAATGCATTGCAAGAAATAATGTCAACTAATGCTATGATTATTAGAACTAGTTGGGTGTATTCAGAATATGGCAATAACTTCGTTAAGATTATGCTTCGGTTAGGTAAAGAGAGGAATGAAATAAATGTTGTGAGTGACCAAATAGGCTCACCTACTTATGCAACTGATTTAGCAAAAGTCATATTAAAAATAATAGATAATAGAGATTATCAAGATAAAGACAAGACAACTGAAATTTATCATCATTCAAATAAAGGTGAAATAAGCTGGTATGCCTTTACTAAAGAGATTTTTAAACTAGCAAAGATAGATTGCAAGGTTAGCCCGATAACAACAGAGCAATATCCGACATCTGCAAAGAGGCCAAGAAATACTTTGATGAGTAAAGATAAAATAATAGAAGAATTTAGTTTGGAAATTCTTGGCTGGAAAAAGTCTCTAGAAGCTTGTATTACAATACTAAAGGAACAGTAATGGCTTCAAAGAAACTATTAGTCACTGGTGGCGCTGGATTTATCGGCTCCGCGGTAATTCGTCATATTATTGAAAATACTGATCATAGTGTGCTCAATGTCGACAAACTTACCTATGCAGGAAATTTAGAGTCTTTAGAGTCAGTTCAAAATAATTCAAGATATGCATTCGAACAGGTTGATATTTGCGATGCAGCTGATATAAAGCGCGTACTTAACAAATATCAGCCTGATATCGTTATGCATCTAGCAGCTGAATCGCATGTAGACAGATCTATTGATGGGCCGGGTGAATTTATTCAAACTAATATTGTTGGTACCTACGTATTACTCGAAGAAGCTAGGGGTTATTGGTCAAATTTAGAGGGCAGTAAAAAAGAATATTTTAGATTTCACCATGTGTCCACTGATGAAGTTTATGGTGATTTAGAAGGTACAGATGATCTGTTCACTGAAGAGACATCTTATGCGCCAAGCTCACCCTACTCTGCTACAAAAGCAAGCTCAGATCATTTAGTACGCGCATGGCAGCGAACCTTCAAATTCCCAACCTTAATTACCAATTGTTCTAATAATTACGGCCCTTATCAGTTTCCTGAAAAATTCATTCCACTGATTATTCTCAGCGCCTTAGAAGGTAAAAATTTGCCAATCTATGGCAATGGTAAGCAAATACGCGACTGGCTCTATGTTGATGACCATGCAAGAGCGCTCTTGCATGTTGCACTTACAGGTAAGATTAGTGAAACATACAATATTGGCGGGCATAATGAACTTCAAAATATTGATGTTGTAAAAACCATTTGTAGTATTTTAGACGAACTAGTACCAAGCAATCTTGATGGTATTAGTAAATACGAACAGCTCATTACTTATGTCAGCGATAGAGCCGGGCACGATGTCAGATATGCAATTGATGCCACCAAAATTTCTAATGAATTAAATTGGACGCCTGATGAAACATTTGCAACAGGCATTAAGAAAACTGTTGAATGGTATTTAGAAAACACTATTTGGTGTGATCGAGTTAAAGATGGGAGTTATCAAGGTGAGAGATTAGGGGTTGTATCAAGTGAATAAAGTTAATATTATCTGTATGAAGTGGGGTGATAAATTCTCCGCTGAATATGTCAATCGACTTTATGGAATGGTTAGTAAAAACCTTTCTATACCCTTGAGGTTTGTTTGCTTTACTGAAAATAATGATGGTATTAGAGATGAAGTTGAAATACAAAACTTGCCAGAATTAGACCTTCCTCCTGGAGCGCCAGAAAGAGGCTGGAGAAAGCTAACAGTTTTTAAAAAAGACTTTGGAGATCTAAAAGGAAAAATACTCTTTCTAGATCTGGATGTTATTATTGTAGGGGCTTTAGATGATTTTTTTACACATCCTGGTGAATTCTTAATTGCTCATGATAAAAAAAATCCAAAAAAAATTGAAGGAAATTCCTCAGTCTTTAGATTTGAGGCTGGAAAATATCCACAAATTTTAGAATATTTTGAACAAAACTCTGAACTAGTAAAAAGCGAAGTACGACATGAACAAGCTTACTTATCACGTGAGATACACAAACTGGGAAAGCTCAAATATTGGCCAGATGAATGGGTGCCTAGCTTTAAATATGGCTGCTGTCCAACCTGGATAAAGTCCTGGTTTGAAGCACCATCCATACCAAAAAATGCTAGAGTAATACTATTTCATGGGCTACCAAACCCACCAGAAGCAATTACTGGTCATAGTGGAAAATGGTATCGACATATCCAGCCTTCGCCCTGGGTTAAGGAGTATTGGGTTGAGTAATATAAATCTTTCTATTGTTATTGTTAACTACAAAAGCTGGAAGGTGTTGACAGAATGTTTAGACTCTTTTAATCAATACACACCAGAACTAAATTATGAAATTATCGTCGTTGACAATGATTCACAAGATGGAGAGATAGGGTCTTTTTCTGAAAAATATCCACAAGTTAATTTTATAAAAAATACAGGCAATAATGGCTTTGCACATGGTTGCAATTTAGGTGCGGATAATGCATATGGAAAATATTTGTTGTTTTTAAATCCTGATACCGTATTAACCAATAGCACAGCCATTGATGATATGTTTAATTTTTCTCAACATAATCCAGATGTTGGTATTACATCATGCAGAAGAATTAACCCAAAAGGCAAGCCGGAAAGAGAAATAGCATTTGCCAATCCATGGTTAATAATTAGCTGGATTCGTGCTATATATAAGTTAGTCAATAAAGCAAACATTCAAAAAAAATTTCCGGAAAATGAAATGATTTGGTATCCCGATTGGATTGCTGGATCTGTCGTACTTATTGAGAAGAAATTATTTAACAAGATAAATAGATGGGATCAAGATAGTTTCTGGATGTATTATGAAGATGTTGACCTATGCAGAAAAGTAAAACGCCAAAATAAAGAGATTGCACTATTACGCAATGTAGAGCTAAAACACACACATGGTGGATCTTCTAGAAGAAACCCAAAAACCACTGCCGTTACCAAATCAGAAGTTGTCACTTCAAGTCATGTTTATATTCAGTTACACACACAAGGATTAAACAGAGTTGTATTACACTTTGTAATCTTTATAGATACACTTCTATCTCAGCTTATAAAAATATTATTTACTTTACCAGTGTTTTGGAAAAAAGCATTTAGAGCAAATATATTAGTATTAATCGCCACGTCTAAGTATTATATGAATACATTAATCCAAAGAACATGGAGAAGTAAAAAAATTGCTTACTAAATAAACATGGATATGACACAAGTATCTACATTTAAATGCAGAATTTGCGGCAATAAAGCGCAAAATAAAGCTTATCAAATTAAAGAGATGATGTTTGGGTATAGAGATATATTTCCCTACTTTCAATGCGCCCAATGTGACTGCTTGCAAATCGAAAGCTTTCCTGAAAATATAGATAAATATTATGCTGACAACTACTATTCATATAAGGCATCCCCTTATAAAAATAAATTTAAAAAAATATTGGCAATATCGAGAAATAGATATGCACTTTTTGGAGTAGGCATTATAGGGAAGATTTTATATGCAATGGCGCCAGACAAGCGCTTGAAAATATTTAGCTTTCTTTCTATAAAAGAAACCACAAGTATTCTTGATGTAGGGTGTGGCGCAGGTAGATTGTTATATGCCTTAAAAGAAGCAGGTGTAAAAAAACTTCTTGGTGTTGATCCATTTAACGAAAAAGACATTCAATATGAAAATGGATTAAAAGTTCAAAGAAAAGAAATCCATGAGATTAAAAGTAAATGGGACGTGATAACATTTCATCATTCTTTTGAGCACATCCCTAATCCAGCTGAAACATTGAAGACGGTTTCTAATTTACTAGCAGCTAATGGTCGTTGTGTTATAAGAATACCAATAGTGCCTTGTTATGCTTGGGAACACTACGGGATCAACTGGGTGCAGCTTGATGCTCCTAGACATTTCTTTCTTCACTCTATTAAAAGCATGAATATTCTAGCTACTAAAGTTGGGCTAGAAATATACAAAGTAGATTATGACTCTAACGCTTTACAATTTAAAGGCAGTGAGCTATATTCAAAAAATATACCCTTAATGGCAGGCCGTTCAAAAACTTCAATTTTTTCAATGCGAGAAAAGCTCGCCTTCAAAAAACATGCCAAAGAGCTTAATAAAAATAAACAAGGCGATCAAGCGGCGTTTTATCTAAAAAAAATAGAACCCAGCTAATGGCTAAAAGAGATAAAACAAAATTTGAGAAGTGGTTTTCTCTGTCGCGCCATCAAAGACGCACTGGCGCTGAAAAACTTTCATCACTTATTTCGACAGACTTCAAATTTCAAAAAAAGAAAAACATATTAGGTAGTGGACTCGCCTATACTCACGGTAGTTCGAACAGTATAGAAGAACACTTCAAAGCCTTAAAAGAAGAGTTTATTGGTCAAAGTGAGCTTTGCTATACGCACGCAAAAATTATTGTGCTGATTAGGCGTGATTTTGAAGCTGGCAACCACTTTAAATTATTCGAGCAACTTTGGCAAGAAGAAGAAAAACATTTACTAAAGAATTTAAACACTCGCTGGCTTATTGCAGCAACGGATACTTTTGCAGACTATTCTAATGATGATGCAATTAAGAGTCTATCTGTTGCATGTGTATGTCTTCTTAACACGGTAAAATTACAAGAATCAGAGCGTTTTATTACTAATGCTGATCAATGTAAGGATGACAAGGAAAAACAAAATAGACTAGATAATGAACAAAGATTTGCATTATTTGATGGTACTTCAGTGTTTAAATTCGGCACCGATGACACACTCAGAAACATGCGCTGGAGAATTGACAAGGCTGCAAAACTAAATGTTGCTGGTGAAATACTGCTTGAGGTTTTTAAACGATTACAAAAATTTGACACTGTGTATAAACGTACTAAAGACAGGCATGCTCGTAACAAAACAGGTTGGTGGTAATGAATATTTTAGTTATTAGCCTGACCAATGCAAAAGAACGGCGTGATTTTCAACAAAATCAACTATCTAAATTGGGTTTAGAATTTGAATTTTTAGACGCAACTTCAATTCATGATTTGAATGAAGCCACCTATAAACAGCATTATCATGACTGGCAGAGGCCTTTAAAAAAAACTGAAGTTGCCTGTTATTATTCTCATCGTCATGCCTGGGATAGGGTTATCAAATCCAACAGACCCTCATTAATTCTAGAAGATGACGCCCTGCTATCAAAGTGCGTATCAGATCTACTTAAAGAATTAACTGATAAAGAAAATATAGATTTAATCAACCTTGAAAATAGAGGTAGAAAAAAATTTATATCTAGATCAGGAGAGCCTATAGCTTGCAATTCAAAACTTTTAAGGCTTTATCAAGATAGAACTGGCGCTGCTGGGTATATATTATGGCCCTCTGGTGCCAAAAAACTCATTCAATATGAAGAGAGAAGGGGTATTTCATTGGCTGATGCGCATATTACAGCGTGTAACAATTTAACTGTATATCAAGTGGAGCCTTCGCCTATTATCCAATTAGACCATTGTGAGTATTATGACATTAAAAACCCAATTAGTAATAATGCATCTGATTCAAGCGTTAGCAGCTTTAACAACCCTAAAGGAGGAATGTTTTTCTGGATTAATAGAATATACTCTCAGATAAAATTAGGACTGCGTCAACTAATTTTAATAATAAAATCAGAAAGGCGTTATATAACAATCAAAAGAAGAGACTTCTAGAAATGAATTTAAAAAAGACTTACAAATCCGCAAAAAAACACACGCCCCAGATTAAAAAAAAAGTTATTACAGGTACATACCGACATAATGTTATTGATTCATTACAAGGAAATGACAATATTGGAATTGAGCTAGGCGTTGCTCAAGGTGGGTTTTCTAAAAAAATGGTTGATTCTGGAAAATTTTCTAATTTCTATGGGGTTGACATGTATGCAGACACTCATGATACTCAGGAATATAAGTCTGCATTGCTAACAGTAGGGTTATTAAAAAAATACAAACTATTCAGAATGACATTTGATGATGCTGTAGATTTATTTGAAGATGCTTCTTTTGATTTTATTTATATTGATGGTTTTGCACATACTGGAGAAGAAGGTGGGGAGACGTTAAATAAATGGTATAAAAAACTTAAGGTTGGAGGTATATTTGCAGGGGATGACTACCATTTAGATTGGCCTCTAGTTGTGTGGGCAGTTAACAACTTTGTCAAGCAGACTGATTCAACATTATCAATTACTGATAAGGTGGAGAAAACTGCCTTCTGTGAATACCCCTCATGGTTTATTACAAAAGAAAATGATAATGTAGGAAATTTTACTTTACCTAAAGCACTTCGGAAATCAGCAGAATCAGAAAAACTTCGCATAGAAAAGAAAAGGAAGTGGCGTGTTAAAGTGAGAAATATAGAACGAGCCTTGAAAAAAATTTTAAAAAGATAAAGAGAAGCTTTATACTTATGACACTTCATTGCTCCCCATAATTCTAGGCAGTAAAAAAGCAAGCATAAAAATGTAAAAAGCATTAATATGCTCTTCGCCAAATGCGATATGAGTAAAACCAAACGTTGTATAGCCAATGCATAGCAAAATCCCCGCCGATGCATAATAATAGGTTTTTTGATTTTTTAAATTTTTATAGAAAAAAACCATTGGTACAAATAACATACCTAGCAAAGAGACTAACCCCAATAAGCCGCCCGCTAATAAATTAGTTAAGTATTCATTGTGTAAATGTGTAAATGCTGCAATGGTATGACTATGACTATCAACATACTTAGATACTTCTTTATTTGAATTTCGATACCCATATCCAAACCAAGGAGAATTTTTGGCAGCTTCTAGACTTGATTTCCACATTTCCATACGAATACCAGAAGATGTATAGGTTTGATCACCATTATCCCAATTTTGAATATTAACAACTGCGCTGATTATCTTCTTTCCTGCATCTGTTTGAGTGCTAATAAAGCCAAATAAAACTGAAAAGAATAATACAAGAAATAATTTATTTATTTTATTTCCCATTAAAAAAGGCTTATAAACAAGAAAAATAAAAGCAATAGATAGAATGATAAATGACAGCCATGAGCCTCGACTACCTGATAAAAATATTGCTACCACGCCTGCTACAGTAGCAATAAAAGTAATAATCTGCTCTTTTGGCTTTTCATTAAAAACCTGTACGATTGATAAAAACAGCATAGCAACGGCAATATCGCCAAATATATTAGCATTGATCATACCTGAAGGCCTACTAGACCCTAATAAAAACTGAACCATAACAACAATACCAATTATTATTAGGCCCGCCTTCACTGCTAATAATATATTTTTAAAAGGCAAGTCTATTTGATAAATGGAAAGCGCTATTAAAGGTGCTAATAAGAAATGCGCCTTTCTACCTAAGCTAACAAACCTAGCATCAAATCCATCTGCTATTAAGATAGACATTAACATCATGAAAAAATAACCCACTGTAATCCAAGAAAAAACTTTTAATTCTTGAATTTTAAATGGATTTTTTTTCTCAGCAATCGCAATATAGAGACCAAAAATAACCAAGATCAATAAAATCATATTTCCTAAAATTTTGACAGAATTAATCACTATAGGGAATAAGATTAACAAACCAATAACGAAACTTGAGTATCTTTTGTTTAAGTGTGCTTCGTTCATAAAAATATAGGTTTGCTGATATAATTAATTCATTAATTTTATAGCAACCTAGACTCACAATGAGTGAAAATAACTCAACAGAAAAACCAATTAACTTTATTCGTCATCAAATTAACAACGATCTAGATTCTGGATTACATTCGTCTATTCAAACGCGCTTTCCGCCTGAACCAAATGGCTATCTACATATTGGTCATGCAAAATCAATTTGTCTGAATTTTGGTCTAGCAAAAGACTATAACGGCAAGTGTAACTTGCGTTTTGATGATACAAATCCTGCCAAAGAAGATATAGAGTTTGTTGATTCGATCAAAGCTGATGTAGCATGGCTGGGTTTTGAATGGGACGGTGAAATTCAATACAGCTCTAATTATTTCCCAAAATTTTATGAGTATGCACGTGAACTCATTAACAAAGGCTTTGCGTATGTATGTTTTTTAAATGCCGAAGAAACACGTGAATATCGAGGTACACTGAAAAAAGCTGGAAAAGACAGTCCATATCGTGAAACTTCTGTTGAAGAAAACTTAGCGTTACTTGCTAAAATGAAAGACGGTAAATTTTCCGAGGGCGAATGTGTACTTCGTGCCAAGATTGATATGACTAGCTCGTTTATGTGCATGCGTGATCCCGCGTTATACCGCATTCGCTTTGACAAACACCAACAAACTGGCAATGAGTGGCGCATCTATCCGATGTATGATTTTGCACATTGCATTTCCGATGCAATTGAAAGTGTTACTCACTCTTTATGCACATTAGAGTTTCAGAATAATCGACATTTGTACGATTGGATTCTTGAGCATTTAGATGATTTTGACAAACCTAATCGCCCACATCAGTATGAGTTTTCAAGGCTTAATCTTGAATATACAGTTATGTCTAAGCGAAAACTTCAACAATTAGTGGAAGATAATCTTGTTACTGGTTGGGATGATCCACGCATGCCTACGATTTCAGGATTGCGTCGTCGCGGCTATACAGCAGCATGTATTCGTGATTTTGTCGACCGTATTGGTATTTCCAAAGTTGATAGTATGACCGACATGAAAATCTTGGAAGATACTGTACGTGATGATCTTAATACGGTTGCACCAAGAACCATGGGGGTCATTGATCCGATACGTGTGATTATTGAGAATTACCCTGAAGATAAAATAGAGACTCTACAAGCGCCTATTCATCCTCAAAATGAAGCCATGGGCAAGCGTGAAATATTTTTCTCACGTGAGTTATTTATTGATAGAGCTGATTTTGAAGAAGTCGCACCTAACAAAAAATTCAAGCGTCTAGCTATCGATAAAGAAGTTCGCCTGCGCAATGCTTATGTAATTAATGCTACTACTTTTGACACAGATTTTGATGGCAATATTACAACAGTATATGCCACTTATGACGAGAATACATTGGGTAAAAATCCTACTGATGGTCGAAAAATCAAAGGGGTTATTCATTTTGTGGAAGCCACTAAAGCTTTAAAAGCTGAATTTAGAATATATGATCGTCTATTTACACTTGAAAATCCGGGCAAAAATGATCATTTTGAGCAGTTAATTAACTCTAGCTCACTTGTAAGTACCTATGGCATTATTGAGCCTAATATGGCTAATGCTGAGCCAGAAGTGGCTTATCAATTTGAACGTGAAGGATATTTTTGTCGTGATAATCAATCACCTGACGAAATCGTATTTAATAAGACGGTCAGTTTAAGAGATACCTGGAGTCATTAACCCAGCTCGCTTAACCAATCTGAAACTGTATCAATTTCGTTGTATTTAGTAAGGTCAATTTGTAATGGTGTCACTGATACGTAGTTATTATCAATAGCGTGAAAATCAGTGCCTACGCCATTATCTGCTTCCTTGCCATTTTCGCCAATCCAATATAAAGAGGCATCATCTTTGTCTTGAATGCTTGGTTCTGATATATGGCGCTTACCCAAGCGTGTGGTTTGAAAACCCTTAATACTCTCTATAGCGACATCAGGAATATTTACGTTAAGCACAGTGTCGTGGGATAGTTGCGCATGAGATATATGGCCAATTAATTGCTTAGCGATAATACCGGCAGTTTCAAAATTTTCCCCTTGCCAGCTAGCTAGAGATATTGCCACCGATGGTAGGCCCAAAAAACGCCCTTCTATCGCCCCAGCTACAGTACCAGAATAGATAACATCATCGCCCAAATTAGGGCCAAAATTAATACCTGTTACTACTAAATCAAAATCATCTTTCAGAAAGCCACATAGTGCTAGATGCACGCAATCACTAGGTGTGGCGTCAATACTATAGGTATTTTCGCTGATCTTAACTGGTTTGAGCGCCCTATTAAGTGTTAGAGAGCTACTCGCTGCTGATTTATTTTCACTCGGCGCCACAACGATGACTTTATGATCCTGTGATAAATATTTAACCAAAGTCTGAATGCCTTTGGCTTGATAGCCATCATCATTACTAACAAGGATTTTCATTATGTAATGTTTAACGTAATTTGCTCTTTTTTAACACCAACTTTAACCACGCCACCATTTATTAGCTTACCAAATAAAAGCTCATCAGCCAATGGCTTGCGAATTTCTTTTTCAATAAGGCGTGACATCGGACGAGCACCCATTTGTGCATCATAGCCATTAATAGAAAACCATTTTCTAGCAGCTTCGGAGATAATAAGAGAAACATTTTTATCCTCTAAAGTAGCTTCTAGCTCAAATAAGAATTTATTCACTACATAAACAATTGTGTCTTTATTGAGTGAATTAAAGTAAATCACTTCAGATAAGCGGTTTCTAAATTCTGGGGTGAAAGTCTTTTTAAGTTCGCTTTCATAATCTAGCGCATGATCTTGCTCACTAAATCCAATTGACGCACGTTGAACACTGTGAGCGCCGACATTAGATGTCATTACTAGTATTACGTTTCTAAAATCAATTTCACGCCCATTAGCATCCGTCATTTTACCGTTATCCATTACTTGTAAAAGAATATTAAACAAATCTGGATGGGCTTTTTCTACTTCATCTAACAATAATACGGCATATGGATTAGAGTTAACTGCTTCAGTTAATAGCCCACCCTCATCATAACCCACATAACCTGGAGGGGAGCCAATTAGCTTGGAAATAGAATGGCGCTCCATATACTCACTCATATCAAAACGTAACAGCTTCACACCCATAATGCGTGCTAGTTGTTTACAAATCTCGGTCTTTCCTACACCTGTTGGGCCAGCAAACAAGAATGAGCCCATAGTTTTATCTTCTTGAGATAATCCAGAACGAGCCAGTTTAATTGCCGTAGAAAGACTGCCTACAGCCTCATCTTGACCAAAAACACCTAGCTTTAATTCTTCTTCTAAATTTTTAAGTAATGACTTATCATCATTTGATACTTGGCGTGATGGAATACGAGCAAGTTTAGCGACAATATCTTCAATATCACTAACACCAATATTAATCTTACGCTTAGACTTTGGTTGAATTTGCTGCAACGCACCTACTTCATCAATAACATCAATAGCTTTATCCGGCAAGCGACGATCATTGATATAACGATGTGATAGCTCAACTGCAGATTCTAATGCCGCTGCTGAATACTTCACTTTATGGTGATCTTGGTAATATTTTTTTAAACCCTGCAAAATCTTAACCGTATCACTAATCGAAGGCTCTTCAATATCAATTTTTTGGAATCGACGAGTCAACGCATGATCTTTTTCAAATACTTTACGAAACTCCTCAATGGTTGTGGAGCCCATACATCTAAGCGATCCATCCGCCAAAGCGGGTTTAAGCAAATTAGATGCATCAAGTGACCCACCAGAAACGCTACCTGCACCAATCATAGTATGAATTTCATCAATAAATAAGATGGCATGTGGAATTTTTCCTAGATCAGTCAAAACTGATTTTAAGCGCTTTTCAAAATCACCTCGATACTTTGTACCAGCAATCAAAATACCGATATCTAGTGAATAAATACTCGCTTCTTTTAAGACCTCTGGCACTTTACCATCAACAATTTTTTTAGCAATCCCCTCAGCAATAGCGGTTTTTCCGACTCCTGCTTGGCCAACAAATAGTGGATTATTTTTGCGACGACGAGATAATACTTGAACGGTTCGTAAAACCTCTTCTTCACGACCTAATAGCGGATCAATCTTTCCTGCTCTTGCTTTTTCACATAGATCAACAGTATAGGTATCAAGAGAAGATTTTTTAGGCTTTTGAATTTTATCTTCAATTTCGGCATTTTCTTCGATCACTTCAGGCTTGCGATTAGCAATACCTTCCATAACCTCTATACGAGAAATATTGTTAAGCTTTAGCAAATAAACCGCATGTGACTCTTTCTCTGACAAGATGCTCACCAAAACATTCATAGCATAAACAGTATTTTTTTGTGCAGATTGGGCCTGGTAAACACTGCGTTGTAAAACTCTTTGAAAGCCAACTGTTGGCACAATATCAATTTCAGAATCTTGAGCAATTAGTGGCGTGTGTGAATCAATATACTCTTCCAGCTCTTCACGAACCTCGTCGAGATTAACGCGCTTATTACGCAAAAAAGTAATCACTTCGTCAATATTCAATAAAGCGAGGAGCAAATGCTCTACAGTTACAAACTCAAGTCGATTGTTACGAGCCTGAGTCATGATAAAGTTAATTTCTTTTTGTAGTCCTGATTCAATCATAGTATCTCTATTATAAATTAGTTGCTCAATTCGCGCAAAACGCACATAAGTGGTTGTTCATTATTCCTAGCAAAATCCATTACTTGGGTTACTTTTGTATTAGCAATATCATGCGAATAAGTGCCACATACCCCTTCCCCATCTACATGAATTGTAATCATAATTGCATTTGCCGCCTCTTCGTCTTTAGAAAAAAACCTCATTAATACAGCCACTACAAACTCCATGGTTGTATAGTCATCATTTAGTAATAAAACCTGAAATCTTTTAGGTTTTCCCAACTTAGGTTTAGTAATTTTAGTTTTTAATTCTTCCATTTTATTGAGCTGATTTTCTTTTAAGTAAAATATAAACAAAAACTAAAACGATTAAAGTAGGAGTAGATGCAACCAAGAAGTGATTGTAATCAAATCTAAGGGATAATACCCCGCCAATTCTTGAGAATAATTCAAAAAATAAACTCAAGGCCACTCCTAGAAAAATTTTCTTACCTAATGATGCATCCCGTAGTGATCCAAAAATAAACAACATTGAGAAAATAATCATTGCTATCAGTGTGAATGGCTTAACAAGCCTCTTGTATAACTCAACTTCAAACGGGTCTGATGCCATTCCATTTTGCATTAAAAAATTAATTTGATTATATAAATTCCAAGTAGATAATTCACGAGGCTTTTTGCGTAAACTGCTAACAAACTCTTGATCAAACGCAACCGGAACTTTATATTGAGTTAACTGATCAATATTAAAGTTGTTAAATTTCTGACCTTCACTTTGATCAATTTGATAGAGATCAATCTTTTCTAGCATCAAATTTTCACCATCAAATAACGCATTATCAGTCTGCCCAACTGATGCTAATGTCTTATTATTCTTTAGATTAATTAACATTACGTCACTAAATAGATGCCCATCAAAGTTTTTACCAACATGAACTATTGATTGTTTTTCTTTTACCCAGAATCCTTGTTGATTTCTGTCCAAAATATTATGCCCAAACGCTTGAGCTCGAGAATTTTTCGCTGCTTGATTGGTTACAGGTGCAAGAAATTCACCGATTAGAGTCGATAGAACAATAAATACCAGTGCTGTCTTTAAGACAATCTTAGTAATATTCATAATTGAAATACCTGAACTTCTGATAACAATTAGTTGCGAAGTTCCAGCTAAATGCCCTAATGCCAGAAGTGTGCCAAGAAGAATAACCACAGAAGAATGTCCAGAGACTACATCTGGTAATTTCAAAGAGATATAAATCATCGCCTCAGAAATCGTGTAATTTTCTTGCCCGATTTCATTGACTTCATTTAGAAAAGTAAAAAACGAGTAAACCCCTACCCAAATCAGCATAACAGCTAAAGTATAAAAAGCCATGGTTTTAATAATATATCGATCTAGAATTTTCATTAAAATAAGGGGTTCTTTCAGGTTTAATTAAACAATGATACTATTATGACAAATATTCACAGCGATAAAATCCTTATTCTTGATTTTGGCTCTCAATATACGCAACTCATTGCCCGTCGCGTAAGAGAAATTGGCGTGTATTGTGAATTATTTCCATATGATATAGATGTGGCTTTTATTAAAGAATTCAACCCTAAGGGCATTATCTTATCTGGCGGACCTGACATAGTTACCACTGATGATTCAGCCAGAGCGCCGCAAATCGTGTTTGATCTAGGTGTGCCTATTTTAGGTATTTGCTACGGTATGCAAACCATGGCAATACAACTTGGTGGTAAAGCTACATCAGCTGACAAGCATGAATATGGTTTTGCAAAAATTCATGCTCGTAACCATTCTCCTCTCTTAAATGATATCACTGATAATGACAACAACCAGGGTCATAGCTTGCTTGACGTATGGATGAGTCACGGCATTGAAGTTAACGAATTACCAAAAGGCTTTAAACTCATTGCATCAACTGATAATTGTGCCATTGCTGGATTTGCCAATGTTGAAAAACACTATTATGGTTTACAATTCCACCCTGAAGTTACACATACCAAGCAAGGAAAGCATATACTTGATCGCTTCGTCAGTGGCATTTGTGACTGCGAGAACAACTGGACTACTGACAATATTATTACTGATTTAGTTCAAAGTCTTAAAGATCAAATCGGTAGTAGAAATGTTTTGCTAGGCTTGTCAGGCGGCGTTGATTCCTCTGTGGTAGCGATATTACTGCATCAAGCCATTGGCGACCAACTCACCTGTGTGTTTGTCGATAACGGTCTATTGCGCCTTAATGAAGGTGACGAGGTTATGCAGACTTTTGCCGACAACATGGGCGTTAAAGTCATTCGTGCCAATGCTCAGAAAAAATTCTACGATGCTCTTGCCGATGAAAATGATCCTGAGAAAAAACGCAAAATTATTGGTCATGCATTTATCGAAGTCTTTGAAGAAGAGGCTAAACATCTTGATGATATTAAATTTTTAGCGCAAGGTACCATCTACCCAGATGTAATCGAATCAGCTGGTGCCAAATCAGGCAAAGCCAAAGTAATTAAATCACACCACAATGTTGGTGGTTTGCCAGAAGATCTAAAATTTGAATTAGTTGAGCCCTTAAAAGAACTGTTTAAAGACGAAGTTCGCACCATTGGCGTGAAGCTCGGTATTCCTCCACATATGCTTTATCGTCATCCATTCCCAGGCCCTGGCCTAGGTGTGCGTATTTTAGGTCAAGTAAAAGAAGAATATGCTGAAATTTTGCGCGAAGCAGATGCAATCTTTATGGATGAATTATATAAAAATGATTTATATGATAAAGTTAATCAAGCCTTTGCAGTTTTCTTGCCAATCAAATCGGTTGGTGTCACTGGCGATGAACGTCGCTATGATTATGTCATTGCGCTTAGAGCCGTAGAAACCATTGACTTTATGACCGCTCGTTGGGCGCACCTATCATACGATTTTCTAGATCATGTTTCTAATAGAATTATGAATGAAATTACGCGTGTTTCGCGGGTAGTCTATGATATTTCAGGCAAACCACCCGCCACCATTGAGTGGGAATAAAATATAATAATATCAATTAGTTATTATTCTATATTATTGTATTATTTGTGGGATTTATAAATAAATGTATGTATCAATAACAGGACTTAAACCAAAAGGTTTAATTGGTTGGATAAGGTTTTTGACATTAACAATCCCTGCGTCAAAAGATGCACAAAAAGCAGAAGGAATAATGCATTGCGCATTCAATTCACGTAATGGATACCAACACACACTAACTGTTTGGAAATCGAAAGAACACATGTTAGGTTATTTAACATCTCCATCCCATCTAAAAGCTATGAAATTTCTTTCTAAGATTGGAAGTGGGAAGGTTTATGGCTACGAAGCAAATAGTATCCCAAGTTGGGAAGAAGCATTTACCAAGTGGGATAAAAATGGGCATCTGCATTAAGAATTGTTACAAACTATTTTTTTATTGTTTGTTTCCATTAAGTTATAGGGTAAGAATTATTGAGTGGGAATAGTTACCATGGAAGAACTTTTATGATTGGTCTTAAGGACTTAGATATGAAGCTAAGAAAAGAAAAGAAGCAATGATCGATACTGTGACTAGATATTTAAATACGCAGGAATAATGCGGAGTTATAGATGGTACAGAACGAGAAGAAGTACTAACATTATGGAGACGAAGAGCTAAAGAAATAGGAGAAATTCCTAAATTTTAAAATATGAAATTTAACGAAACTGAAATAGACAGAATTATAGAAATGGCATGGGAAGACAGAACTCCTTTTGAAGCTATTCAATTTCAATTCGGTATTAAAGAGAACGATGTTAGAAAGATAATGAGATTTAACATGAAAGAATCTAGTTTTAAATTATGGAGAGAAAGGGTTAAAGGTCGTAAGACTAAACACTTGAAATCGAATCCATCAACTAGATTCAAATCACAAAATCAAAAGTAAATTATGAAACACATAAAACTATTTGAAGAATTCAGAGCAAAGTCATCGCTAGATGAAAAATGGATGAAGCTTGCTTTAGAGCAGGCAAGGCTTGCTCAGGCAATAGATGAAGTGCCTGTTGGGGCTATTTTAGTGCAGGATGGAAAGCTTATTGCTAGCGCTCATAATCAGCCCATTTCAACCAATGATGCCACTGCCCATGCAGAAATACAATTACTACGTAAAGCTGGCAAACAGCTCAACAACTACCGACTACCTAATACCACTCTGTACGTCACGCTAGAACCTTGCATGATGTGCTTAGGCGCCATGATTCACGCACGTATATCGCACGTTGTGTTTGGTGCTTATGATCAAAAAACTGGCGTTTGCGGCTCTTGTGAAAACTTATCGAATACTGCTTGTACTAACCATTCTATTGAGCTTCAAGGTGGGATACTTGAGACTGATTGCAAAAGTATTCTTCAATCATTTTTTAAAAATAGACGAAAATAATAGTTATTAAAGAACTATACTTATTACTTCGGCTTGCAATCAGGAGATATTTCCAGTTCAGCTGCGTCAGTTGGTTGGTGTTTCTAATATTAGAAAATCTCTGCTACAACATAATTCAGAAAACTAATAATAGCTGTGAAATTGATTACTTAGTTTATACAACTATTTCTAGATGAGCTAGTAGTAATAAAAGAACATTTACACTAAACAGTGTACATACCGCCGTTAACGTGGATAGTCTGAGCTGTAATATACGCACCCGAATCACTGGCTAAGAATAACACTGAACCAGCAATCTCTTCAACCGTACCAAGACGACCCATTGGAATTTGCTTCGACAATGCTTCTTTTTGCTCTTCAGGCAGTGCATCGGTCATATCGGTTTTGATAAAGCCTGGTGCTACGGCATTAACGGTAATACCACGAGCGCCTACTTCACGTGCTAAGGATTTTGTAAATCCCACGATACCAGCTTTGGCAGCAGCGTAATTAGTTTGTCCTGCGTTACCCATAGCACCCACAACGGAAGCAATGGAGATAATGCGACCGGCACGTTTTTTCATCATACCGCGCAGTACCGCTTTTGACATTTTGTAAACAGAAGCCAGATTGGTATTCATAATATCATCCCATTCATCATCTTTCATGCGCATCAGTAAGTTGTCGCGGGTGATACCAGCATTGTTGATCAAAATATCAACTGCACCATAAGTGTCAGTAATGTGTTTCATCACTTGTGCAATTTGATCATTATTAGTCACATTTAGTGCCATCCCTTGGCCAGCAATCTCTTGGCCTTTTAAAGTATCGCTAATAGCATCAGCACCCTTATCGCTTGTTGCTGTACCGATAACAATAGCGCCCGCATTTCCCAATGAAAGTGCAATGGCTTGGCCAATACCGCGGCTTGCGCCCGTGACTAATACAATTTTTCCAGTTAAATCTGACATTATTTTATCTCCTCTAAAGTGATTGCAACGCTAGCTGAATCTAATATAGCATTAGCGCTTAATGATTTGTTAATTCTACGAGTAAGTCCTGTTAAAACCTTTCCAGGGCCGGCTTCTATGAGTTTTTCTGCACCAATATCTGCCATGGCTTGTACGGTTCCTGTCCATAGTACGGGTTTATGCAATTGTGCAACGAGCTTGGCTTTTATGTCGTTGATATCTAGGGCTTTAGCGCCATCAACATTATGCAAAACATCAATATTGCCCATTTTAAAATCAAGCGCATCAACGGCTATTTTGAACTTTTCAGCTGCGCCGTCCATCAGTGAACAGTGAGATGGTACGCTTACTGGCAAAATCACAGCGCGCTTTGCACCAGCAGCTTTCATTGCTTCGCAGGTGACTTCGACTGCCGGCTTGTTGCCAGCAATCACCACCTGTCCATTTGAGTTAAAGTTTACCGCCTGAACAATACCTGCACCAGAATAATCAGCACAGACCTTAACCACTACTTCATCTTCAAGCCCTAAAATAGCTGCCATAGCACCCACACCAGCAGGAACAGCTAATTGCATAAGCTCAGCGCGCGTACGTACTAATTTAATGCCATCACTAAAGCCAAGCGAGCCTGAAGCCACCAAAGCCGTATACTCACCTAAAGAGTGGCCTGCCATGCAAATTGGAGATAGCTCTGTTTCACTACTTAAAACCCTATAAGTAGCATAACCCGCAGCAAACATGGCGGGTTGTGTATTTTGTGTTTGATTAAGCCCTTCTTGATCTTCTTGAATAAGCTTCCAAAGATCAAAGCCTAGTGCATCACTTGCTTCGGTAAAGGTATCTTTTACAATAGAAAAATGATCAGCAAGCTCTGATAACATACCAAGTGATTGTGAGCCTTGACCCGGGAATATAATGGCGTATTTCATAATAAATTTAATAAACGAAGTATCCTTATTTTAGTTAATAAAAAAGCGCCTTACAGGCGCTTTTTGAGATAAATCTAAAGTGATGCTTATGCAGTTTCGATTGAAACTGTTTGACGCATGAATTTACCTTTCTTAGCAAAAACTACTTTACCACCTGCTGTTGCAAATAATGTGTCATCTTTACCTTTACGAACGTTAGTACCTGGGTGAACTTTAGTGCCTCTTTGACGAACTAAAATATTGCCCGCTAATACTACTTGACCACCAAATCTTTTAACACCTAGGCGTTTTGACTGAGAGTCTCTTCCGTTATTAGTACTACCACCTGCTTTCTTATGTGCCATGGGTTATTCTCCTATGCCTTAATCTTTATAATTTCGATTTCTGTGTACAATTGTCTATGACCTTGTTGCTTCATAGAGTGCTTACGACGACGGAATTTTAAGATATGAACCTTCTTTCCCTTGCCTTGTGAAATAACTTTTGCTTCGACTGTTGCTTTAGCAACTAAAGGTGCGCCAACTTGAATATTGTCACCGTCAGCAACCATAAGAACTTCGTCAAAAGTAATTGTTTTACCTGGTTCAACTTCTAATTTTTCAACCTTTAAAGTTGTTCCCTCTGCCACTCGAAACTGCTGACCACCTGTTTTAATAACTGCGTACATAATAAAATCCAAAAAGTGAATTCGTAAAAAAAGGAAATTATACGCCAACGAGCGCATTTATGAAAGGGAGTTTTAAGTATAATTTGTATTTTTCTTTACATAGATGAGCGAACAATGATTATTTTTGAAACAAACATGGGTGATATCCATATAACAGTTGATTCTGAGAAAGCGCCAATCAGTGCTAAAAACTTTACAGACTATGTTGAGTCAGGCTTTTTTGATGAAACTATTTTTCACCGTGTCATTAAAAACTTCATGATTCAAGGTGGTGGATTCACTCAAGATATGATGCAAAAATCAACCAATGCAGAAATTGAAAATGAAGCTAAAAATGGCTTAAAGAATTCTAAATATTCTTTATCTATGGCTCGAACTGCTGCGCCTCATTCTGCTAGCTCACAATTTTTCATTAATACCAAGGATAATTCATTCTTGGATTTTCCGGGCCAAGATGGTTGGGGTTATTGTGTATTTGGTGAAGTCGTTGAAGGTTTTGATGTAGTTGATAAAATCAACGAAGTTTCAACAGGCAACAAAGGTGGACATGGTGACGTGCCAAATGATTCAGTTATTGTAACTAAAGCCTACATTAAGTAATGACAGCCTGGTTTTTAACTGGGTTTTTTCATGCCTAAGTCTAAATCAAACACTTCAAGTATTCAGCAGATTTTAATCATTGCTGATTTGCACCTGGTTACTAATGAGGTGCAAAAAAATCAGCTATTTAAAAAATTCTGCCAGCAAGCGCGACAAGCTGATCAGGTTTTTATTTTGGGTGATTTGTTTAATACTTGGCTGGGTGATGATATATCTTTGTCTTATTATCATGAAATTATTCAAATTCTTAAAGACTTAGGTCAAACAACTCAAGTTTTTGTAATGGCGGGTAATCGTGATTTTTTGCTTGCGCAAGAATTTGCGCATCAAACAGGTTGTACGTTAATTGATTCGCCTTATTTAATGGAAGCCAATGAGCATCAATATGTACTAACTCATGGTGATGAGCTGTGCACGGATGATGAATCATATCAGCAAATGAAATCTATCTTGCAACATCCGATTACTAAAGCTATTTATGTTCGTTTACCTAAAAATTGGCGCTTAAAGTTAAGTGGCCAACTGCGTCAAAAGAGTGTTAATGCTCAACAGACTAAAACTCGAAAGATTATGGATGTTAACCAATCTGCGGTTAATGAGTTAATGGTGAAATACCCAGATGCTGATCTTATTCATGGGCATACGCATCGACTTAATACTCATATTGAGACGACATTTACACGCCACGTTTTAGGAGATTGGTCAAATACTCAAGGTAACGCTATTGAGATTACGGATAAATTAAGCCGTCTTGAAATTAGCTGATCGTTCCATCATATCAACCCGTGTAACTTGCAACATGATCTTGTCATCTGGCTTAGGAATTTGATCTTCTTTAAATTTGATTTGTGTCATTAACCCAACTTCAGGAATCATAAATAAAGCTTTATCACCTCGAATATCGACCACTACACCTTCGCCTTTCCAGCTAGGGTTTCTTTTTAAAAACAAGCACTTATAATGATCATTACTAAAGCGTGTTACACGGCCAACACTGGCTAATGCATTATTGTTAATACCAATAATTTCCTTAACTCGGGCTTTATCAAGCGTTGGCTTACCAGCAATAAAATTAGACAATTGTTGGTGTGCTAGTAAATCATAGTAGCGTCTTAGAGGGCTGGTAATTCTTAAGTAAGAATCTAAGCCAAGACCATAATGTGGTAACGGCTTAATAGAGGTTGCAGAACGCTTGAAAAACTTAATCGCCTTAAATGATTCAGCCGTACTTAAGTTTTCTTTTTTATCTAAGACTTCCTGCGGGAGCTCACCTTCATCTTGTAAAGCATACGGCATAACGATATCATTTTCTTGCGCATACTGAGAAATAGTGCGTCCTGCAGTAATCATAACTTCTGCAACAAAATCTCGACTAGGACTGGTTTTCTGCGGCGCTATCTCAACCTTCTCATCAATATATCTAACATCTACATTTGGTAAATTAAGGCTAATTGAGCCGCTTTTTTCACGGAAAGTTTTATGCTGATCATTAAAAGTTTGAATCTTAATAAAATCTGGATTAATCCCTAATTCTTTATCTACAGCTTCATAAGTTGTATTCAGTACTTTGATCGTGCTATGCACTACCTCAATATTACTAATAATGCCTTCGCTCATATTAAGCCCAATAGACAATGCTGGCGAGGTTTCTGTTTCCCCAAGCGCCAGCGCTTTAGTAATTGAAGTGGGTAGCATATGAATAATTTGCTCTGGCAGATATAAATTAGAGCCGCGTTCGCGAGCATATTCATCTAGCTCTGAACCAGAATCAACAATAATAGACACATCAGCAATATGAATCCACAGCTTGTCGTTATCTACGCTAATCGCATCGTCGGCGTCATTAGAGCCTTCATTATCAATTGCATAAGATGTCATATGAGTTAAATCAATGCGCTCAATTTCTGGCAAGCTGGTCTCAATTTCCTCATCTTCTGGAATACTAAAACGTGCCGGATAAGGATTAAAACTATCCGTGAAATATTTGATTTTTAGCAGGAATTTATACGCCGCTTCTTCGGTATGTTCAACGCCCACATGATCTAAAATTTTTGCATGTTTTGATTGATTAAACGCAACCTTCTCTACCTCTTTCAGGAAAGGGGTATCTTGTTCATCAAAGGTATTATTGTTAAGATTATCAATACAATGTTGCAAGCTTTCAGCGGCTAATTTTTCAGCATTACGCTTATCAAGAACGTCTTGAACTTGCGAGGTTGGACGTACAAAAACACTGTCTTTTTGCCAATAAAAATATAAGCCTTCTTCCACTAAAAGACAAGTACACCAAGCACTTTGAGCGGTGTATTCGTCAAATAGCCATTCAGTGATCTCTTGTAACGTCAAAATTTCTTCCTGGAACTCATCAAGCACACTCATATCTGCGTGTGAACAAGATTCATTCACCTGAGTAAATTCTGGATGAATAAAGCGAAAGTCTTTTTCTCTAACTTTGCGTGTTGAGCCATCTGCAAATTCTAAATCGAATTTATGCGTAGTAACACTAACTACGTGCGCAGGTTTTCCCTTATAGGCAACCAGTGAGTTAACCAAGACTATGTAACTTAGTCTAGTGTTTCAGTGTAATCTTGCGCAGACATAAAGTCTTCGATGTTTTCTGCTTTAAATTTAACCAACCAGCCATCATCATAACAACTTGAGTTAACCAATTCAGGCTCATCATCTAATGCTTCATTAGTTTCAACAACTTCAAGATCAGCGGGGGCATAAACGCCACTGGCTGCCTTTACAGATTCAACGACACAAAACTCATCTTCCTGAGAAGCTTCATCGCCTGCGCCTGGTAATTCTACAAATACCATATCACCTAATAGTGCCTGAGCATGGTCAGTTACACCCATAGTGTAGGTGCCATCACCATTATCTAGAATCCATTCGTGTGTTTGTGTGTATTGTCTATCGTCTCTTACTTCGCTCATGCCGTTCTCCAAATTCTTTATAGGCCTTACCTATAAAGGTTTTAAATTAAACTAATACTTTACCATTACGTACAAATGGTGGTTTGACTATTTTAGCCGAAACTAATTTATTTCGCATCTCAATTTCACACGATCCTATTGCACCTATTGGAACTCTTGCTAACGCAATAGATTTGCCCATTGTAGGAGAGAATGTACCTGAAGTAACCTCACCATCGCCCAAACTTGTTACAACTTTTTGATGGTCTCGAATCACGCCTTTGCCTTCTAATACCAAACCTACAATAGTATTTTTAGCGCCATCATTTTTTAATTCTTCTAAAGCTTTACGGCCAACAAACTGACGATCTTCATTAGATAAGTCTACTGTCCATGAAAGCGCTGCCTCTAATGGTGACACCTCTTCATTCATTTCAGAGCCGTACAAACTCATGCCTGCTTCTAAACGTAGAGTATCACGCGCACCAAGACCACAAGGCTTGACGCCTCCTTCAAGTAGCATCTTCCAAGTAAATTCTGCTGATTTTTCAGGCAGCATAATCTCAAATCCATCTTCACCTGTATAGCCAGTCCGGGCAATAAATAAGCCGCCTAAACTAGCCGCATTAAAAGGCTTTAATTCTCCAGCAACATCTTTAACACCGGGCATAGCTGCAAATACTTTTTCGCGCGCATTTGGACCTTGAACGGCAATCATAGCTAAATCAAATTTAGGCTCAACGCTCACATCAAAGCCTTGCGCTTGCGCATTAATCCAGGCAATATCTTTTTCTGTAGTACCTGCATTAATCACCATGCGGTAGTCTACATCATTTATATAATAAACGATCAAATCATCGACTACACCGCCACTCTTATTTAGCATGCAACTATATAGTGCCTTGCCATCTGTTTTTAATTTTTCTACATCATTAGCGATAAGCGTTTGTATAAAAACTTTAGCTTGTGCGCCTTTAAAATCTACCACAGTCATATGAGATACATCAAACATGCCTGCGTCCGATCGAACCTGATGATGCTCTTCAATTTGAGAACCATAATTAAGGGGCATTTCCCAGCCGCCAAAATCAACCATTTTTCCTTGTGCATCTACATGTGCTTGATATAAAGGTGTGTGTTTCATAATATTCTCCTACTGTTCTTGTTTAGTGTACTTGCTAATCATTATCACCGTAACAATGATCAAAATAAAAGTTAATCCCATGGTACCAAATAATTTAAAGTTAACCCATGATTCTTCTGTATGTTGAGCAATATTGCACAAATCCGGCATCGTCGTTGTAACACAATCAAGCTCTGTTAATTCGATCTTAGGATCTAAATCAGTCGCACTAAATAATGCATCTCTTGCACTTAAGGCCAGCTGGACATAATAAGCATTAACCAAGGCAATTCCAACAAAACCAAGGCCCCAAATCCAACTCATTTGTTTCCAAACTATTTTTGGTAAATCTAATTCTTTGCCTAGCATTCTTTCTAATAAAGGCTTTTTACCAACCCAAATGCTAATAATTAATACCGCAGCAAACACGACATACAACACACTAACTTTCCACATTAGAAATGCTGGGTCTCTTAGTGCTAGTGTCACACCACCCAAAACGACCAATAACCCAAATGTGACTAGATGAGTATTCTCAAATTTACCCGTTTGATAACGAGCGACCAACATTTGCACAGCAATAGCGGCAATCATGGCGTAGATTGCTGCATACAAACCCATAGTTTTATAAACAATAAAGAATAATACAATCGGGAAAAAATCAAGTAATAATTTCATCAATTACCTCAAACATTTTTTAGAACAAAAAACTTCACCATTCTGAATAATGGCTTCATTTTCAGGAATATGCGTCTTGCAGACGCCGCAAGAAAGCATTTTACTAGTAGATGGCTGAGGGATATTGTTATTAGGTGTTTTTCTAAATTGACGCCACAAACTAACGCCCAGCCAAATAACTAAAAATATAATAATTAATTTAATAATCCCCATAATATTCCACCTCAAAAAAATAGAATTTTACCGATGCTTAGTATATAATTGCTTCTTTTTAATGTGTCTATAGTAATTACACAGTTTCTGCCCGGGTGGTGAAATTGGTAGACACACAGGACTTAAAATCCTGCGCCTTTATCGGCGTGCCGGTTCGATTCCGGCTCCGGGCACCATCTTTCGTTTTCACTTCATCCCATAAAGACTCGCAGAGCAAATAAACAACGGGATTGTTGTCAAAACTGAGTTTCACATAATATCGTGCCATCCCAACATAAATTGAGCAGAATTGTGAGTAGAAATTTTATAACCAAAAAACCAAGTGTTAAAGTTACAAGGATTGTGTAGTGATTGTAAATAATCGTATAGATTTTTATCTCTGTAATATTTCATAAATCCATGGTGGATTTGCGCCTTTTTTTGTAACAGTAAAACTTGCTACTTGATTGGCAAAAGTCAATGCTTGTTGAAGCATTAACTTATTCATAGTATCCAACTTTTCCCTACTTAGTAGGCCTTGCGCATCGAGACTAAAAAGGAAGCCCCCGTTAAAACTATTGCCGGCGGAAATCGTATCAACAACACCGACTTTATTTGCTTTTACAAAAACTTCCTTACCATTATCAAATATAGCTTTTGAACCTTTAGAACCTAAAGTCAATTTGGTGGCACTGATGAGTTGATGAAATTTATTAATAATAGATATTAATATACTTTAGGCATAGCACTCGCAAACAAGAGGCAAGATTTTTATCATTTGCCACAAGACAGGTGTCACTAATTAACTCCAGTAGTTTTGCCAATGACACCTCTTCATCGTCTGCCATTTGTTCTAAAACTGTCCAAAAAGCTATTTCCAATCTAATGGTTGTACTATGCCCATGTAGGCGAATACTTCTCTTAAGTGGGACGAATTCCTTTACTTGTTCAGTCGAGCAAACGTTAAACAAGTGACTAAGATTATGATCAGAAAGAAATGTGGGCATGTTTAACTACCTAAAAAAAATGTATTGAAGAGATACTATACGCCGTTTTAATTTAATTTTTGTCTAATAAATAGTTATAAATACTAGAAATATCTTTACGGCTCAAAGGATTCCTAAGCGCAATGACACCATTACCCTTAACTCCAGCAATCATACGAGCAATAAACTCTGCGGGTGCAAGGCTTTTAGCCATCACCTCTAATGATAATGCTGGCATCTCTAATTGATCATTATGGCTTAAATGACAACCATGACAATAATGCTGATAAATTTTTATACCAACCTTAACATCTTTTTTTGATGCTTGTTCTGGTAAATATTGATCAAGATTAAATGGATATTTTTTTATCAAAAAATCAAGCTTTAAATGAAGCTCTTTAAACTTGTTTGCTATAAATAATGGCTCTAATTTTGCAAATAAGATAGACAAATTAGGGTCATTGTCAATAAACCCTCTGCAAATCCAATTAAGTGTTCCAAAAGCGCTATCCATTCGGTTTTTTAGCCCTTTTTTATATAAGTCAGGCGTCGTTATTTTGCTTAACTTTATAAGGTCACCTCTGAGGATTATCAACTCTGCATTGCATAATTGCTTATCATATTCAATTAAAGACATTTGTTTTATACCAATAACAGAATTGGCCCCTATAGCACTACCTAAAAAAATAAGTGCTATAGAGGCCAATATTGTTCTTAACATTGGAAAAACTAAATTTTTATTAAAAATCTACTTTCTTCTCCATTGGTAAAGAGCTGTTTGATGACCACTCAACCATTGAGCCATCATAAAGTCTTGAAGCCTTATTGCCCATAATTTCACTATCGGCAAACCAACCTAAAGAGGCCCAATGTCCAGTGTTACAAAAATTAATTTGATCACCGCCAAGTTTCACACCAGCAACTTTATAAAGTTTTTTAATGTCATCTGAGCTACGGAAAGAACCACCACCATTCTTTGTTAACCAGCTTTCAGAAAGATTCTTAGCTGTTGGTATGGTACCATTTCTTTTTGCTTTTCCGTGTCTATTAATACCAATAAACTGATGATTAGGACGAAGGTCAACTAACGCCACACTTGAATCATTGATAGCTGATAGAACATCACCTGAATCGGCCATCATGTTAGTACGCAGGGAAGCTTTGAAATTTTTAGCACTCACTGCATAATTACCTCTTTCAACTTTATTCTTCACCCTCTTCTTACTATCTTTTTCTTTAATGTAAGCAAGATAGCCGCCATCTAGAATTGAAACATTATCATGACCTAAAACTTTAAAAGTCCAATAAACTCTAGTAGCACTAGCTAGATCCAATGCACTTTTACCATGATGATAAATAACGACATGTGTATTGTTATCAACACCAAGCTTACCAATTAATTTTTCAAGTTTTGGACTTGGCGCTAACTGACCAACAACATTTTTAACCTTTGCGCGCCATCCGTCTTTCAGGTAATTACTATACACGGCACAAGGAATATGGCCTTTAAGATAGTCTGTTTTTGATCCACCATCTAAACGATTACGAATATCAATAACTCTAACATCGCTATTACAAGAATTTGACTTAACCCAATCAACATCAACTAATGGTGTATTTGCTAATGCCACTCCTCCGATCGAAAACGCAATACCAAAAGCAAGCGTTTTTATTTTCATGTTTTTCATATGTAAACCCTCTTTTATTATTTTCAAATTTAATTATGCTCTAAGTGATATACTCAAAGGTAGTAGTATTTGCTATATTTTTATAAGTTATATTTTTATATAACTTAAAACTATTATTGTAAAAAACTAATACAATAATACTACCCATAAATTCCAAATAACAAATATAGTACTCTCAACTTCTATAAAAAATAAATAACAAATATGGACTTTTTTAAAAAATCACTTGATCCAAGAATTGCATTAGTGGCTATTGCTTTTTTTGATATTTTTCTTTTTTTAATTTTAGGTGCATGGACAGTTGGTGGTGGTGAAACGATGATGACTGGTTTAGCTGCTGAGCTAATTATAGGAGATCAAATTAATGAAATACCCTTCTGGCAGATAGTATTCCCGCCTGATTTTGGTTATTGGAAAATTTACATTTCCTTTGGTATGCTTTTTGGTGCATTTGTTGGAGCAAAGTTAAGCAATGAATTCTTTTGGCGCTTTCCTGGTAGTTTGTCTGAATGGGTAATGATTACTATAGGTGGCCTTATGATGGGTATTGGAATACGCTTGGCTTTTGTTTGCAACGTCTCCACATTCTTTGGATTAACGCCACAATTAAATCTTGGAGGGTATTTATCAATGACAGGAATTATTTTAGGCGCCTGGGTTGGTTCTCACATTTATAAAAAAGTTTTAGGATTTTAAAAAAGGAATGATATGTCAGTAATTGGTGAAATTTTAGTCGCATTTTTATTTGGATCTATAGTTGGCTTACTAGTTCAACGCTCTAGATTTTGTAATACAGCAGCTCTAAGAGATGCAATATTGTTTAAAACCTATCGAAATACTGAAGCCTTATTGCTTGCTATGATGGTTTTAACCATAGGATTTACAACATTTATTACCTTTGGTGTAGGCCAGACCATGAAATTTGATGTTGGCCTTAATCAGGTTATCGGCTTATTTATATTTGGAATAGGCATGGTTCTTGCAGGTGCGTGCACCGTATCGACATGGGTTAAGTCTGGTGAAGGTAATTTTGGCGCGATCTGGGCATTGATATTTACCTTTATAGGTATGTTTTTATTCTCATTATTATGGTCATTTGATTATTGGCCACCTGCTCCTATTGCGATGACTGGTGAGCCTAATCTAGAAACGCTTCAGCTAGGATTTGCAAATGCAGAAACACTTCAAGAAAAAACTGGAATTCCAGCAATATTCTTTGGACTAATACAGTTTGCAGTTTTACTTTTCATATATTTAAAAATTCAAGCAAAGAAATCTTTACAAACAACAGGAGATAATTAATGGGTTTATTTACTAAAAAAACGACTGAAAAAGTGGCTAACACAAGTGACAATGATCCAACGATAACTCTTGATAACGGAGACGTGATAAATGTTACAAAAACTCTTGATTGTCTTGGATTCTCATGCCCTAGACCACAGTTAATGACCAAAGGCGCAATGAATGATTCCAAAAGTGGCGAAATTATCAAGATAGTTATTGATAATCCTACTTCAATGGAATCTTTAGCATCAATGCAGTCAGAGTTAAGTAGTAAACACTTAGGTACAGTTTTTTCTGATCAGAGCTGGAAAGTTCTTATGCAAAAAAATTAACTCATGACTTTTAACACAGCAAAAGATAAGCAGCTTTTAGTGATATCCATACTAATCATAATAATGACAGTCGTGACTTTTTTCTACATGTTCGCTAAAACTCCTGAATCTTTGAAAACTTCTAGAAATGGTGTACCGTTCTTTACGCCAGATGCGATTCATCCAGAATCAGGTGAAACATTATCAATAGAAACACTTGTGAAACATTTTAAAGGTAATTAGATTATGGATTATGAAACTACTGCTCAGTTAATTGCTTTTGCGACTGCTTTTTATTTAATGTACATCAGTCTTACTTAACCAAAAGGCCCTATGAAATACCAAACGAAAATAGGTTTAATTTTTTGCTCATCTGCATTAACAATTAGTTTAATTGTATTGCTGCTTATTTTTCCATTTGCCAAGCTATCGCCAGAAGCAATGAAACAGATGAATACGCCAAAAAATATTGAAGAATTTGATCTAAGCATAAATATGGGTGCCGATTATGGTGAACTTCCAATTATTGATTTAATGGGATACTACATGGAAAATCCCCCTGTAATTAATAACAATTCATCCTCAAAAATACCAGAACGTCAATTCGGAGGCTGCTAATTAATGCTCTATATTATAGGGATAAGTATTTTTCTACATCTTGGTGAGTCAATAGCCAACCCCCATATTAGTTATACAAATAATTCAAATAAAGCGTTCTTAGAAAAACTGGTTCCAATTAACTCTGGCAAACTCCAAGAATGCGCACTTTATAGTACTAAAAAAACTAAATGCGTCCCTTTTAATGACTTCGAGTCCCAAGGGCAACTTGCTAGTTTTAGAGATATTTTTTGGGCTTTTTCCACATCCAACATAGCTCATACCGATGAAATATTGATTTATGGAAAAAATCAAAAAGAAAATCGAGCTTTAGCTGCATTATTTTTTCTTTCTGGGCAAAAAAAAATATGGATTTGGCCAAATAACAACATTAAGCAATTAGTTAAGGTTCTAGGTAAGGCTAATGGATCTAAGAGGCAATTATTCCGCTCTAGAGTTTATTTAGGAAAAATGAGAGAAAAATTTTTAGTACTAAAAAGTCAAATTCAAAATATGAAAGACCAAAACTGGAGATTGATTGATAACCCTAAAGCCCAGTCAAAACATGAAAAAATTATCATTCAAGCAAAGGATGTTTCTACATCACTTGCAGTTTTTGCTGATCTGCTAGCTTCAGATTATGCAAATGTTAAAATAATTATTGATTAAGGAGTTAAAGAATGAACTTGTTATTTATCATTAGCCAAGAGCATGGTGCTGATTTATTACTACCATTAAGTAATGCATGTATTAGGCAAAAGCAACAATACAGTTGTTTTTTTACAGGTGCAGGTGTAAAGACTTTAGAAGATGCAAAAATTAAAAAAAATTTAAACATATTAGAAAACTCTGTAGCATGCCACCACTCTTGGGATCGGTATCACCCCAATACAACTTCAGTTGCCACTATGGGTAGTCAAACCAACTTAAGTGAAATGATTGCCAACCATGACAAGGTGGTCTCAATATGACAACATCCAACACTAAAAAAAATATTCTAGTATTCGCAATAAACGACCATGCAGAAGCAATGCGTGTAGCTGCTGGATTGACAATATTTGGACATCATATTAGCTGTATCTTTGTTGATAGACCCATTGAAGAAAATGATGAAAATATCGAAAATGCAGAGTTACTGGAGCTATGTGAAATTGTGCCCTTATCAATACTTGATGATGAAAACATACAGAGAATAGACCAGACTCGATTTCGTGCAGAACTAGATAAGTCTGATCACATACTTACCATTTAATCCATAAAACACACAATATGACTAACTTAAAATACTTTGTTCTAGATATAGGTTATTTTTCAGGTTCTAACAACCTAAGAAATGAGTTAAAGTTCACTGAAACACAAAATAAAACCTCAATGACGGCCAATTTTTCTATCGATAAAATGGCTGACCAAGATTGGGATCAGGTGTTAAAACACATTATTAATTCTGAAAAAAATATTATTTTATAAGGCGAGCCACTTGCTTAAATAAATTAGAGTGATTGGGGAGTGATTTGCGCAATTTTTTGTCAACTCTCTTTAGCCGAACCTCTTAAATTTTAGTCTTTAGATTGCTATACTTTTATTTACCTTGCTTTAGTACAAACCTATCTGGACATTAAAGGGTAACGCCTCCTTTCACACTATGGATATTACCAATTAGGTCATAACTTTGTTTATTCATGTTTTTATTGAATACAAATTTAACCGATAATTTTTCTAAAGGTTAAGTTAAAACGTATATTTTTAATTTTTTTTCTTATAGGAACAGAATGTTGCCAATAATGTTGAATCTCACCACGCATGATCAATAAAGAGCCGTGTTTTAAAGGAATTTTTATTTTTAAAGACTTGTCATTTTTTCTAATAATAAAATCACGTGTAGCTCCGAAATTTACAGAAGCAATAACAGGGTTTGTGCCTAGTTCTTTTTCATTATCTGCATGCCAATTCATGTAATCGTTCCCATCTCTATACCAATTTAACAAAACGCCATTAAACCTTATATTTGAAACTTTTTCAATTTGTTGTTTGATATGCAATAGACCTTTATTCCACTCGTTAGGAACTGAATTGATACCTGAATAAGAGTAAGACTTACCCGGATCACCGAACCAAGCTGTGTATCTTGGTAATGGTATCTTTTTTCCGTATAAATTAATACTATCATGCTTCCATTTAATATTTTTAAAATTAATAGAAGAAAACTCCTCTGTTGTAACCGTTCTCCAATCTACACTTTTATCAATATTGTTTGTATTTTCTAAAAAATACTCCACACTTTTATCGCTTACTTTTTGATCAAAAAAATGCTCAGAATAAAACATAACTCCATTGGGAATTTTGATATCGTAACCATTTAAATTTTCATTCCAGATCATTGAGTAACCATCTTCATTTGGCAATTCAAATGGCGCAAAGTAATCTTTTTTATTATCAAATAAGTCCACTATTTACGATATATGATTAATCAATTGAGTTTATTTGCATTTCACACAAAGCCCTAGAAACTCTATGGCTTGACCACCCTTAATTGTAAAGCTATTTGACTCTGGGAGTGATAATCGAGTAGATACCTGACAAGACTCCTCAACAGATTTACAATTAGTACACTGAAGCAGAACATGGAAGTGATTTGTGTGTTGATCGTTGCAAATTAGATAAGTATTATTCGATTCAATTTTATGAATAGCGTTCATCTCAATCCAAAAGTCAAGCACCCTATAAATTGTACTAATATTGAATGTTTGACCTTTATCATTTAGTCGATTTAATAAATCATATGCAGACAAATTTTGACCTGAATAATCCAACTCATCAAATATAGCTATTCTCTGAGGGGTTGCACTTCTTCCTGATTCTATGCATTTAGATATTAATTTTGACTTATCGATCATTACTTAAGGCATTGCTCCACTTCGTTGGCTATATTTTGAATTAATTGAGGATAATGATCAGCACCTGGCTTAATATCAAATCCCATAATATCTACTTTTGCTGTATTAATGCTTAACCCTTCTACAATTGTATTGATACGCTTTTGTGTCGCGTCAGTAGTTAGAAGTAGACAGTTAACCTTATGCTCTTTAATAGACCCTTTAGCTTTTAGAACTTTAAAAATACTAATCTCACCTTCATGTTGATGACTAACTCTACCAACACTCTTAAGCTTGTAATTTTCAATAAAATGCTCAAATGCATTATTATAAGTCATTAGCGGCTGGTTGGTATAGTTTGATAATTGTTGTTGAGTAGTATCTTGAAGCTCATCTAGCTTAAGTTTAAGCACCTCTAAATTGGCAAGATAAATAGCTTTGTTTTTTGGATCAATTTTTATAAGCCTTTGGCTGAATGCTTGAGTAAAACCCTGCATATCTTCTATATTTAACCAACTATGATGATTAACTGAGTCAGCATGTTCGTGCTCATGTTCATGACCTTGCTCGTCTTCACTTTGATCAACCGTTAGTACTTTATCTGCTTGAATATTACGAATAGATTTGGCTAAGCCTTCTTCAAAGTCTGGGTGAACGATCACTACTAAATCAGCTTTTTCAAGTAAAGATATTTGCGACGGCTTTAGATGCGCATGGTGTGCTGATTGATTGCCACTCAGTAGTAATGTTGGTGTGCTAACGCCTTGGGTAAGAGCACTTACAATTGAATGAATGGGTTTAATACTCACCACAATGTTTGGGCTGGCAGTAACTTGGCTTGTTGATTGGTTAATCTCTTGATTACCCCAAAACGCTTGTGCAGTTGTTGCTGCAATTACAATCGTTAAGGCTGATGATATAAAAAATCTTTGTTTTGTTTTCATTTTTACTCCTTGTTGTGTAAAGCGCTCGTCTATGGTGAGCGACTTATTAAAATTCATACATTAGCTCTGACATACTTATAACTACTCAATATTTTAATTATTGATATAATATATCATAAGTGCAATAGTATTGCAATTAAAATCCAAGAATATTTAATTCATAATTAATAGATCCTAATGTCAACCTTGCTTTAATACAAACTGATCCAGTGAAATATATAAAAACTAAATTTAATAATAAAATGAGAAGGATTATTATTATCTCTTTGACATACTTTAGATAAAATTATTACATTGATATAAAATGGCTCTATGATAAATAGTCCGTCTCAAAAAATAAAAACACTCGGTGAACTTGCAAAGTTAGCTGACTATTCTCTAGTTGACACGCTTAATTGCGACCCCGATGCAACAGAAAATGGCGTAGATCATGCGCCTAGACAAGTCTTTAGTGGTCACTATGTTCCTGTTAATCCTACGCCCATAGAGAACCCAGAATACATTTCACATAGTAGGATTTTTTTTAGTGAGCTTGGCTTGAGCGACAGCATGGCGCAAATGGATGATTTTATGCAACTATTTTCTGGTGATATTTCTCATGTTCCCAAGCCAATGCGCACGGTTGGATGGGCGAGTGGATATGCACTCTCTATCTTTGGCACTGAATACACCCAGCAGTGCCCGTTCCAAACTGGAAATGGCTATGGTGATGGTCGTGCAGTTTCTGTACTTGAGACTGTGATTAATGGTCAACGCTGGGAAATGCAGCTAAAAGGTGGTGGTCGAACGCCCTATTGTCGTGGTGCAGATGGTCGCGCCGTATTGCGCTCAAGTATTCGAGAGTTCTTAGCTCAAGAGCACATGCATGCACTCGGCGTTCCAACCTCACGATCTCTAAGTTTGTATGTTTCAAAAACAGAAAGAGTCAATCGACCATGGTATTCAGAAGGCTCACATTCGAAAGATCCTGATATGCTAGCATCAGAATCAGTTGCTATTTCAACACGTGTTGCGCCGTCATTTATACGAGTTGGGCAGCTCGAACTCTTTAGTCGCCGTGCTCGCAAGAATGAGCATCCGAAAGCAATGGAAGAGCTTGAAATGATTGTGCTTCACTTGATCGATCGAGAATATACTAATAACATCGACAAGACACTAAATACCGCTGACAAAGTAGTGATGCTCGCACGCGAATTTCGTGAACGTCTTACGTCACTTGTGGCTAATTGGATACGCGTTGGTTATTGCCAAGGCAATTTCAACAGTGATAATTGTGCAGCTGGTGGCTTTACAATCGACTATGGTCCATTTGGATTCTGTGATGAGTTTAGTCCTCAGTTCCAGCCTTGGTCAAGTGGCGGACTTCACTTCTCATTTTTAAACCAGCCAGTCGCAGCGCAGCGTAATTTTCAAATGTTTTGTAAGGCGTTACAACCCTTATTAACGTCACATCAGGATCAACTACAACAGCTCGATGAAATTCTAAATAGCTTTTCTAAAGTGATGCAAATGCAAATGGAAAAAATGTGGACTGAAAAACTCGGGCTTGAAACTTTTGATGCCATGTTATTCACTGAGCTACAAACTCTTATGACTCAAACACCTGTTGACTACACCCTCTTCTTTCGTGAACTTTCGACAGTACCTGATGATATTACTCCACTCAAAAAAAGCTTCTACAGACATTCAACTTCCCAAGAGCTTGATCAGCGCTGGTCAGAGTGGCTTATAAAATGGAGGCTGCTTATCAACAGCTCGACGAATACCCAAGAACAGGTTTCAAAGCAGATGAAACTGGTTAACCCAAAGTACAGTTTGCGAGAATGGTTTGTGGTTCCTGCGTACCAAAAAGCAGCTCAAAGAGAGTATTCTCTGGTTCGAAAACTACAAGAAGTCATGACTCAGCCTTACGCCGAACAAACTAGCGATGTAGAGGAAAAATACTACCAATTAAAACCACCTGAACTCTTTGATGTTGGCGGAATGTCCTATTATAGTTGCTCATCGTGATTTTTCAAAAATTGCTCGCATAAAGGGTTTGTATTATTATTCGCACAATTCTTATTAAAAAGTAGTCATCAAGTTTTTTATCTGCATATCAACAAAATATTTCGTATAATCATTTTATGATTAACTCTTTGCAATAAATATTATGAAAAAACAAATTATCTCTACCGATAAAGCGCCAAAAGCTATCGGCACATACTCTCAGGCTGTTTGCGTGACTGGTGGTTCAACGATTTATTTATCTGGACAAATTCCTTTAGTCCCTGAAACTATGGAAATGGTATCAGATGACATTGGCGCACAGATTGATCAAGTATTTAAAAACCTAACTGAAGTTTGTAAAGAGTCAGGTGGCAGTCTTAATGATATTGTTAAGCTTAATATTTTCTTAACCGACTTAAGTAATTTCCCAACAGTGAACGAGATTATGGCGCAATATTTTGACGAGCCATATCCGGCTAGAGCAGCAGTTGGCATTAAAGAATTACCTAAAGGTTCACAAGTTGAAATGGATGGAGTAATGGTGATAGAGTCGTGTAACGACAATTCATAAAGATAGAAATGCAGCATTTATCTGATCCCATTATCAGCTTAAATGGGCTAGGTCCAAAAGCGCAAGAAAGGCTTAATGCAATTGGTATTTATGCCTTGGAACATTTTTTGTTTCATTTACCAAATCGCTATCAAGATAAAACCAAATTTACAACGCTGAACACAGCACAAGTTGGCTCGGAAATATTAATCGAACTAACTATTGATCGCATTGAAGAAGTTGCAACACGTCAGCGCCAATTATTGTGTTATCTATCAGATGACAATAATCGCACATTGCTATTACGTTTTTTCCACTTTAATCAGCATCAAAAGCAACAACTAACTCGAGGTGAGCTTATTCAGTGTTTTGGTGAAGTGAAGATTGGGCGAGATGGACTAGAAATTCATCATCCAGAATATCGACTTATTTCAAAAGGCCAGCCAACACTGATAGAAAAAACACTGAGCCCGGTTTATCCTTTAACAGGCGGCATCCATCAGCCGCAAATCAAGAAATGGATTAATATCGCCCTAGAAACACTACAAAAAAGCGATTTATTTGACTATTTCGAAAATTTGTCAAAAAATTCAATGCCTACTTTAAAGCAGGCCTTACACACACTACATCACCCCAAAATCGACGATAATATAGACCAAATTGCTAATTTTAGGCACATTTCACAGCAAAGATTGATTATTGAAGAGCTTTGTGCGCAAAAACTTAGCTTATTAATGCTAAAAAATGAGCGGAAACAAGCCATTTCCAATATTTTCAATATTTCTAAAGTTTTACCTGATCAATTATCTGCAAATTTAGGCTTTAAATTAACCGCTGCTCAACAGCGCTGTGTTGATGAAATTAATACTGACTTAAGTTTAGACCATCCAATGCTTAGACTCTTGCAAGGTGATGTTGGCTCTGGAAAAACCATTGTCGCTGTGTTTGCTTGCTTGCAGGCCGCTGAAAATGGTTTTCAGGCTGCTATTATGGCGCCAACAGAAATATTAGCCAACCAACATTATCATGGGTTTCGTGATTATTTAGAGCCGCTTGGTATTCAGATTGCTTTTTTAACAGGTTCTCAAAATGCCAAACAGCGAAGTGAGCAATTAGCACTTATTATTTCTGGTTCTGCTCAAGTTATCATTGGTACACATGCGCTTTTTCAAAAAGCAGTAGAATTTAATAACCTAAGCCTGGTGATTATTGATGAGCAGCATAAATTTGGCGTACACCAAAGATTGTCACTGGCGCAAAAAGCACACAATACACCGCATCAATTAGTGATGACAGCCACGCCGATTCCAAGATCACTAACCATGAGCGCTTATGCTGATCTTGATTCATCGATTATTGATGAATTACCACCCGGTAGAAGTCTGATACAAACAATCGCATTGGCGAATAACAAAAAAGATAAGGTGCTTGATAAAATCAGACAAGTTTGCAAAGAAAATAATCAAGTTTATTGGGTGTGCACTTTAATTGAAGAGTCTGAAATTTTGCGCGCTCAAGCAGCCACCACGACCCATCTTTATTTAGAAGAAAACTTACCCGATCTTAATATTATATTGATTCATGGAAAAATGAATAAACAAGAGAAAAACGATATTATGCTTCGATTTAGTACTGGTGATATTAACGTGTTAGTAGCAACGACTGTTATTGAAGTGGGTGTTAATGTGCCGAATGCTTCGCTGATGGTGATTGAAAATTCTGAAAGATTGGGCTTGGCACAACTACATCAATTGCGCGGTCGTGTGGGTCGTGGATCTGATGCGAGTATATGTATTTTGATGTACCAGCCACCTCTAAGCAGCAATGCTATTGAGCGTCTTGATATTTTAAGACAAACCAATGATGGCTTTAAAATTGCCAATAAAGATTTGGAATTGCGAGGCCCGGGTGAAATATTAGGCACACAGCAAACAGGTATTGCAGATATGAAAATTGCCAACATTGTGCGTGATGGATATCTACTTAAGCAAGTCAATTATTATGCAGAGCAACTCTTGCAAAATGATGAAAAAAACCAGCAAGCGCTGATTAATCGCTGGATCACTCATGACAAGTCACAGTATGCCAATACTTAGCATAAAATGTTAGCATGATTGATACTCGTAACCTCGTTTGGCAAGATCTAACACTAATCCAAAAAGCACCTGCAGCTGTTCAGCTTTGGCTGGATGACAACGCCTCATTAACGGCTAAATTAAAACAACAATTTCCTGATTTTTTAGTGCATGTGTTATCACAACAAAAAGTAATCCCTTATGCTCATGAAATTGAAGTACTTAATACACATCAAGCCTATGCAATTCGAGAGGTAGAGTTATTAGGCAATGATAGAGTTATGGTGTTTGCACGCTCGGTTATTCCCATTACTAATGACACTCAAGAGATTTTAAATATTGGCTCCAAGCCTTTGGGCGAAATTTTATTTAACGATTCTAGTATTAAACGTGGTCCAATGCAAATTACACAAATTGGTAACGTCTGGGGAAGAAGGTCAACCTTTACCATTGGTGAGACTAAATTATTGGTCAGTGAATTTTTTATGGAAGAACTGTATGCGTGATCAAATTTTTAGTCAAAAAAGTGACTTAGTAGATTTCACCTTTGATGCAAAAGTAGCTGATGTGTTTGATGACATGGTTAGACGCAGTGTACCTGGCTATCAATCAATGATTGAGATGATTGGTTTGTGCGTTAAAATCTATGGCCAAGACGATACAAATTACTATGATTTAGGCGCTTCAACCGGTGCCATTGCAACTGCTCTTGGTATCAACAACACACATAAGAATTCGCATATTATCGCTGTAGATAATTCCTCCAGCATGGTAGAAAAATGCACCAAAACTCTAAAAGGAAAAGTTGACAATGTAGAAGTGGTTTGTGCAGACATCGAAACTCTTAAGATAGAAAATGCTTCACTCATCATATTGAACTTAACCTTGCAATTTATCTCGCCAGAAAATAGGCAAACTTTGATAGATAAGATATATCAAGGTCTTAATAAAGGTGGGGCACTTATTGTCTCAGAAAAAATCCATTTTGATGATCAGCAAAAACAACAACATATGACTGAATTGCATCTAGACTTTAAACGCGCCAATGGCTATAGCGAACTTGAAATTGCTGCCAAACGACAATCTATTGAAAATGTATTAATTACTGATAGTCAATCAACGCACTTCAAGCGCTTTAATCAAGCAGGATTTACCTCTCATGCCTGTCATTTTCAGTGCCTTAATTTTGCTTCCTTTTTAGCGGTAAAATAGGCCTCACTATGTTACTCATGATTGACAATTACGACTCTTTTACCTATAATCTGGTGCAGTATTTTGGCGAGCTAGGACAAGTGGTTAAGGTGCATCGTAACGACGAAATAACGCTTAAAGAAATTGAAGTGCTAAAGCCTGAATTTTTAGTCATTTCACCAGGCCCTTGCACACCTAATGAGGCTGGAATCTCAATTGAAGCCATTAAACACTTTAGTGGGAAGATTCCTATGATGGGTGTTTGTCTTGGTTTTCAGGCTATGGTTCAGGCTTTTGGTGGTGATATTATCGGTGCTAAAAAAATCATGCATGGTAAAGTTTCAAAGGTTCACCATACTAACCAAGGTATGTTTACTGACCTGAAAAATCCATTCAATGCAACACGCTATCATTCTTTGGTAGCAGATCAAACTACACTACCAAGTTGTTTTGAAATTACTGCTTGGACTGAAAATAGCGAAAGTGGTATGGATGAAATTATGGGAATTCGACACAAAGAATTTGCACTTGAAGGTGTACAATTTCACCCTGAGTCTATCTTGACAGAACAAGGTCATGAGATGTTAAATAACTTTTTACAAGGAAAACACAATAACTATGGAAATTATTAATTTTTTATTTGCTGAGGATCAGTTTTTTACAACCGTCACTTTAATTGTTTTAATAGCGTTACTAATCAGCAACATTGTTGCTGACAAACTAAAAAAATATGAAGATATAGATGTAAATTCTGCAACATCACTGATGGATGATGACAATCTAATTATTTTAGATGTTAGAGAAAAGAAAGAAAGAAAAAATGGCTATATTGTCAATGATATCCACATTCCCTTAAGCGATGTTAAAGCTCAATTAGATAAGCTTGATAAGGATAATAATATTTTAGTTTATTGTCGAAGTGGTTCACGAGCAGCTCATATTGCTCGACTATTAACTCGCCATGAATATAAAAATGTGTACAATCTTAAGGGTGGATTTAAAGCTTGGAAGAAAGCAAAGCTCCCTATTAAAATCTAATATTGAAAGGATAAAAAATTGAAAAAAAATAAAATTTATTGCAGTGATTCTTGCCCTTTTTGTCAGCTTGCTTATCAATTATTAGAAAACAGAGGTATTCCATTTACTAAGCACCATGTTATAAGTTCAAATGACTGGAATGAAGTCATGGAGCTTACTGGGAGAAATACTGTGCCTCAAGTTTTTATCAATGGCGTTCATTTAGGTGGTTTTGATGATCTATCCGCTGCTGATCAGTCAGGTAAATTAGATAAAATGTTAGCCCAGTAATGAGTAATAACCTTAGTATTATTGGCGCTGGTGCTTGGGGAAGTGCACTATCTATCGTTCTAAGCGAAAATTTTGACACTATTTATCTTCATGCTCATACACAGCTTGAAGCAAGTTCATTGCAACCTCAACACCCCACCCTACCGAGACCTTACACCAGTAATATTAAAATCGTAAATGGCTACACCGAATTAGCTCAATGTAACGATATTTTAATTGCAACACCGAGCTACGCTTTTAGCGAAGTATTGCAAACCTTAAAACCTTTACTAAATAAAAAACAGCAAATAGCTTGGGCAACCAAAGGTTTCGATACCACTGCCAATTGTTTTTTGTATCAAAGTTTTGAGCGTATATTGCCAGATTATCATGGCTGTGTTTTATCTGGACCTAGTTTTGCCTTTGAAGTGGTTAGCCAAAAACCAACGGCCTTAGTTTCGGCTTCTAAAGATAAAAATACTCGAAAACATTGGGCTGATTTAATACAGACAAAGACTTTACGCGCCTATACCAACGAAGATATTATTGGTGTTGAAATTGGTGGGAGTGTTAAAAATATACTTGCGATTGCTGCTGGCATCGCTTCAGGTTTAGGCTATGGTATTAATACTCAGGCGGCTCTGATTACTCGTGGTTTAGCTGAAATGACCCGCTTAGGTAAAAGCATGAATGCTAACGAATCTACTTTTATTGGGCTATCTGGTCTAGGAGATTTAGTGCTAACCTGCTCTGATGATTTATCAAGAAATAGGCGTTTTGGTAAAGAGTTAGCCAAAGGTAATAATGTAGAGCATGCACTCACTAATGTAGGTGCTACTGTGGAGGGGTTAAATACATTAGATCTCATTCTATCAATTGCTGGTGAGCAACAAGTAGAGATGCCTATTTGCGAGCAAGTGCACTTAGTTACTTTAGGTAAAGTGAGTCCAGCTCAAGCAGTGAACCATCTAATGTCACGAGAACAAATTGATGAATGAAGCTTAGTCTTCTGCGTCATGGGGAGCCAGTTGGCGGTCGAATCTATCGTGGCAACCAAGATGACCCACTCACTGAAAAAGGCTGGCAACAAATGCTAGATGCTTCTCGAAATCAGTCATGGGACTTAATCGTCACCTCGCCTCTTTTACGCTGTCAATCATTTGCTCAATACTTGCATCAACAACAACAATCACCACTAGAAATTGTAGATAATTTTTCAGAATTAGGCTTTGGTGATTGGCAAAGTCAAAGTTCAACGCAGATTGGACAAGATTTAGTTGATGCATTCAAGCTTAATCCTATTGAAAATAAACCTCCTAATGCTGAGGATTTGTATGATTTTCAATACAGAGTTTTAAACGCTTTTAAAATAATTACTTCTAAAAATTCTAAATCTGTTCTCATTATTGCTCATGCTGGAGTGATAAGAGTTATTAAATCTTATCTACTTAATTTACCCATCGAAAAAATGTTTAAAATAGATGTTTTAAGCGCATCTTGTGAAGAATTTGAAATTTAAACCAACAATACTAACGCTATTACTGTTTACCTCACCCATTCAATCAGATGAATTTTAGGGGCTTGAATCATGGATGAACTCACTTAAGACACCTGACTTTGATCAAATTCAAGATGTTAACCTGCGTAAACAAGCTTTTTTTAAATATCTATTGCCAGAAATTAACAAACAAAATGAGGAGATTATCCAGCTAAGGCATGACATTAAAACTGATGCGATAAAAAATTAACAGAATAGCTCTAGCCGAAGGTCTAGAAAATTATGCTGAAATTAGCGATGAGTATGATGAAACAGTATAGTCAATTATTCTCTATAACAAATTATCAGAATATGACTAAAAATCTTATACATTAAAAACCCGCTGATAGCGGGTTTTTTATTGTCTTTCGAAAAAGCTTTAACGCTTCGAGAACTGCTCGCTCTTACGTGCCTTCTTACGGCCAACTTTTTTACGTTCCACAACTCTAGCATCACGAGTAACGAAACCTGCTTTACGTAAATCAGGTCTTAGATCACCGTTATATTCCATTAATGCACGTGTCACACCCAAACGAATTGCACCCGCTTGACCTGTGTCACCACCACCTGTAACAATGATGTTAAAGTCAAACTTATCTCTCATTTCAACAGTATCTAACGGTTGATTAATAATCATTGAAGAAGTTTCACGGCCAAAATATTCATCCATAGGACGTTTATTTACTGTGAATACGCCTTTACCTTTAGTCATGTATACACGAGCAACTGATGTTTTTCTTCTGCCTGTTGCGTAAAATGTTTCTGTCTTTGCCATAATAATTCTTACCTTAAATATCTAAAACTTGCGGTTGTTGTGCACCATGTGTATGCTCAGAACCTGCAAATACTTTCATTTTTCTAAACATATCTCTGCCTAGAGGACCCTTTGGCAACATGCCTCTAACAGCCTTATTGATAATTTCTTCTGGTTGCTTAGCTTGCAAATCTTTAAATGCAATTGACTTTAAGTGACCAACATAACCAGTATGGTGATGATACATTTTGTCATCAAATTTCTTACCTGTTACCTTAACCTTTTCAGCGTTAACAATAACAATGTAATCGCCTGTATCTGTATGTGGCGTGAACTCAGCTTTATGCTTACCACGAAGACGAGATGCAATTTCTGATGCTAAACGACCCAATGTCTTACCATCGGCGTCTACCAAGAACCAATCTCTTTTTACTTCATGTGCTTTAGCGCTAAATGTTTTCATAATAATACGTGTATATTTTCAATCAGAATAATCGGCTCATTATAATCACTTTTAATCTATGGTGTTGGTTTTTCGATGAATATTCTTATTATAAAGTTATACTTATTTACTATCCCCAAGTGAAACTTAATACAAAACTAATAATAGATGATTATGATATCCCTTAAAAGCTACTTTAATAAATAATGATTAATTCTCATGCACATTTAGATTTTAACAATATCAATACCATTGCCGAAAATGCTGTGGCCATTGTGCCTAGTATTGGAAAACAAAATTGGATTGATGTTCAGATGTATCCGTATTTTTCGTTTGGTATTCACCCTTGGGAAGTCGAATCACATTCACAACAAGATCTTGACTATTTAGAATATTTAATTAAATGCAACAATCCGATTGCCATTGGCGAATGCGGGCTAGATTATCTTAAAGAGATTGATAAAGAAATGCAATTGTATTTTTTCAACTTTCAATTGGGGCTTGCTGATAAATATGATTTACCCCTTGTTATCCATAGTGTCAAAGCAACTGAAGATATTATTTTTTTACTTAAAAAATATCCCAAATTAAAAGGTGAGATTCATGGCTTTTCTGGCAGTGAAGTGCAAGCACAACAGCTTACTAAAATAGGCTTTTATTTAGGATTTGGCTTAAAAATAATCAACCAAAAATCGACTAAAATTCGACAAATTGTTATCAATTGCCCACTCGAATTTATACTAATTGAAACTGATGATCAAAATCCAAACGACTTGCAATTAGTCGCTCAAGAAATTGCCCAACTCAAACAAATACCGATAGACACTGTCATCACTCAATGTGATAATAATGCTATTTCTCTCTTTAATTTAAAATAATGTCTGGAAGTTGTGCTCGCACTGAAATTTTATTAGGCCAACAAGGTTTGGCTCGATTAGCTGAATCTCATGTAGTCATTGCTGGACTTGGTGGCGTAGGTAGTGCTTGTGCAGAAAGTTTGTGTCGAGCAGGCGTTGGCACACTTACCTTAATAGATTTTGATATTATTGAAGCAAGTGATCTGAATCGCCAAGTAATTGCCCTTAACTCAACTTTGGGATTTAAAAAGGTTGATGTGCTAGCTGATAGACTTCATGATATCAATCCAGAAACGATTATTATTAAACGTAATGAATTTATTGATGAGGAAAAGGCTCAACGAATTTCATTGGATGATAACTATCATTTTGTTGCTGATTGTATTGATGCAATCGCCTATAAAACTATCCTTATCGATAGTTGTAACAAGACTAAAAAACCTATTATTGCAAGCATGGGTGCAGGTGGAAGGCTCGACCCAACACAAGTTAAAATTTCTCGTATGGATAAAACTCAAAATTGCGCCTTAGCAAGAGAAATGCGTAAACAACTTCGAAATATTAGAGCTTCTATGAAATTTCCAGTTGTACACTCAACAGAATTACCTATTAAAGCACTACCACATCAAGCTGTTACTATTAGCGACACCACACCAGAAGAAGGCATACCAAGAGCAATAAATGGTGCAATTTCTTATATGCCTAATATTTTTGGGCTGATGATGTCAGGATATATTATTCAGGCTTTGATAAAATCTTAATATTATTCAAACAAGGAATATTTCATGGTTAGCACTCAAACACCTATTTGTAACTTTAACACACCCGCTTTTGATTTTGAATTAATGGGCGTTGATGGTCAACTACATACATTAGAAAGCTGCAAAGGTGAAAAAGGCTTGCTGGTTATGTTTATTTGTAACCACTGTCCCTATGTAAAAGCCATTATTGATCGAATTATTCGTGATACTGCCAAGCTTAGAGAAATGGGGTTAAATACAGTGGCTATCATGTCTAATAATCCTGATGAGTATAAAGATGATTCTTTTGCAAATATGCAAAAAATTTCTGAAGAAATGAGCTTTCCATTCCCCTACTTAATAGATGAAACACAAGAGATAGCTAAGGCCTATGGTGCGGTTTGCACGCCTGATTTCTTTGGTTATAATGCGAACTTGAAATTGCAATATCGTGGTCGATTAGATGCTTCACGCAAAGAAAGTGCTGCCAAAGATGTAAAGCGTGACTTGTTTGATGCCATGAGTCAAGTAATAAAGACCAATCAAGGGCCTTTAGATCAGATACCATCAATGGGTTGCTCAATTAAATGGTATTAGTGCTAAATCATTAGTCATCAAATACCTAATATGTACCTAATATATACCTATTAACCCTATGCCTTAATAGGTATAATCGCGATCTTTGCCTGTCTTATAATTTCTTATGTCTGAACAAACTACTGATAATCAATCACCAAAAACTTTTAGCGATCTAGGTCTCTCCGATTCAATTCTTGGTGTGCTAGATTCACTTGGTTACGAAACTCCAACCCCTATTCAAGAACAATGTATCACCAATCTTTTAAACGGTGAGGATATTATTGGTCAAGCGCAAACAGGCACAGGAAAGACAGCGGCTTTTGCGTTGCCATTATTAGACAATATTGATTTAAACCTTAATGCGCCACAACTATTAATTTTAGCACCAACGCGAGAACTGGCTATTCAGGTATCAGAAGCTGTTCAAACTTATGCTCGTGGTATGAAAGGCTTTCATGTACTGCCTATTTATGGCGGTCAATCATACGATATCCAACTACGTCCATTAAAACGCGGTGTACATTGTATTGTTGGCACGCCAGGTCGTGTCATGGACCATATTAAAAAAGGAACTTTAAAACTTGATCAGTTGAAATCTTTCGTTCTAGATGAAGCGGATGAAATGTTAAAGATGGGCTTTATTGATGATATTAAATGGGTAATGGAGCGTATTCCAGAACACCGTCAAATCGCCTTATTCTCAGCTACTATGCCATCTGTTATAAAGCGTGTTGCTGAAAAATTTTTAAGCAATCCTAAGATTGTTAAAGTTAAAACAAAAACAGAAACAGCGCCATCAATTACTCAAAAATATTGTTTAGTAGGTGGATTACATCAAAAGCTTGATGCACTAACAAGAATTCTTGAAGTGACTGAGTTTGATGCCATGATCATTTTCGCTAGAACTAAAACGTTAACAGTAGAATTAGCCGAAAAATTGTCTGCAAGAGGTTTCTCTGCGGAAGCAATTAATGGTGACATTCAACAAAGTCAGCGTGAGCGAATGATTAACAACTTCAAAAAAGGCAAAATTGATATCTTGATTGCTACTGATGTTGCCGCTCGTGGACTTGATGTTCCAAGAATTTCTCACGTGGTTAACTATGATATTCCACAAGATGCTGAAACTTATGTACACCGTATTGGCCGAACTGGCCGTGCTGGACGTAAGGGTGATGCAATCTTATTTGTATCACACCGTGAAAGACGTATGCTTAATAATATTGAGCGCGTTACTCGTCAAAAGATTGAGCCTATTGAGCTTCCTACTGCTAAAATCATTAACGAAAAACGTATAGATACATTTAAAAAGAAGATTACAGAAACTATTAACAATCAAAATTTAAGTGTTTTTGAAAAATTAGTAACTGAATTTCAAGAGAATAATGAAGAAGCAGGGCCTGTTAAAATTGCTGCTGCTCTTGCGTTTATCGCCCAAGGTAATGAACCATTACTATTATCTGAAAAAGAAAGTAGCTTTGGTAGAAACCAAAAGCCTGGTGAAGAAAAGATAGTTCCTGTAGAGGCAAACTCGCTTAAAAATAACCCTCAAATTCCAATGCGTCGATATAAAGTCGAAGTTGGTAATAGTAACAACATTAAACCTGGCAATATCCTTGGTGCTATTGCTAATGAAGCTGATATGGATAGTGCATTTATCGGCTCAATCCAGATATTTGACAACTTTTCAACGGTGGATTTACCTGATGACATGCCGAAAGAAACTTTCGAAGTGTTGAAAAAAACCATGGTTAACGGAAAGAGTCTTAGTATTACTGAGCTAACTGACAAAAATAATAAAGCAACTATTGGTGGTGGTGCAAGTCAAGGCGCTAGAAACTTTGGTCGTAAGAAGTTTTCTAAAGATTCTCGTAATGATAGTCGTGGCACTAAAGGTGGTAGAAGAAGAGATAGCAAAGGTAGAGATGATAGAAAGCCTAAATTCTCACGTTCAAAACCTAAAAATAAGTCTTAAATTAAATTTAACCCTTGCAAGAATCAAAACTACGTTAAAATACATAGGCTGGTTAAAGTATACAGCTGCTATTTATATTGTTTGACTGATGGTTTCATCTTTTCTAAGTTATAAATGTGGTCTATGTTTTTCGGTATTTTTTTTTAACTTAAAGGAGACATTATGTCTACAACAGGAAAAGTAAAGTGGTTTGACGCTAAAAAAGGTTTTGGTTTTATTGAGCAAGAAAGTGGCGACGATGTATTCGTTCACTTCCGTGCAATCCAAGGCGACGGTTACAAGCAACTAGAAGAAGGTCAAGAAGTAGAATTTGATCTAGAAGATGGCGCTAAAGGTCCTCAAGCGGCTAACGTACACCCACAATAGTTCTTAGTGCCTCCTTCGTGAGGTATTTAAATTATCGTAAAAAACCCAGTTTAAACGCTGGGTTTTTTATTGCAAAAAATTCGTTAAAATAAGCTTATGAAAACATTTTATTGGTATGACTTTGAGACTTTTGGCATTAGCCCAAAAATAGATAGAATCTCGCAATTTGCTGGCATCCGCACAGATGAAAACCTTAACATCATCGATGAGCATATGTTTTATTGCAAACCCACTCATGATTGCCTTCCCTCACCAGAAGCATGTGCGGTTACTGGAATTAGCCCGCAACTATGTGAACAGAAAGGCATGATTGAGCATGAATTTATTAAAAAAGTATATGAGCAAATTTCAACACCCAATACCTGTATTGCTGGCTATAACTCAATTCGGTTTGATGATGAGTTTACGCGTTACGCACTTTATCGTAATTTTCTAGATCCTTATGCTTGGCATTGGCAAAATGGCAATACACGCTGGGATATCCTAGATGTGGTTCGCATGTGTTACGCACTCAAAAAAGACGCTAGCCTTAATTGGGTTTATGGCGATAGTGGTAAACCAATTTTTAAATTAGACCGTCTTTCTCCTGCAAATGGCATAGAGCATTCGAATGCTCACGATGCTTTGGCGGATGTTCGGGCTACGATTGCTATCGCTAAAATTATTAAAGAATCTCAACCGCAACTATTTGATTATGCTTTTAAACTGCGTGAGAAAAAATTTGTAGAATCTAAAATTAATTTATGTGAGCCTATGCTTCATACCTCGGGTATGTATCCAGCTCAAAAATCATGCACTCGTCTATCAGTTGCCTTAGCCTATCACCCAGAATACAAAGATCGAGTAATTGTGTTCAATCTAGATCAAGATCCCTCAATTCTTCTAGAGCTAAGTGTTGATGAGTTAAAAATGTTAATATTTACTAAACAATCTGAATTGCCTGAAAATATTGAGCGCTTACAAATCAAAGACTTAATTTTTAACAAAAGCCCGATGTTCGTCCCTAATATATACAAAATTGAGCCTAAAGTGATTGAGCAACTTCAAATTGATATGGAAACTTGCTTAAAACATCTAGATTTTATTAAAAATAATCAGCTAGCCATAGAAAAAGTTATCCAAAATTTATATAAAAATGAACAAGGTTTTGAGCAAAGCGATGACGCTGATCAATCTTTGTATGGCGGCTTTATGGATAATGCAGATAAGCGCATTGCTGATCAAATACAAATGTTAAATATAGAGGGTCTAAAAGGCTTTCATCCTAAATTTAAAGATGACAAACTCTCTAATTTACTCATGCATTTTAAAGCTAGAAACTACCCAGAATCTTTAACGGAGGATGAGGCTGAAAACTGGTTTGAAACTATACAAGGTAGAGTTCAGACGGGTGAAAATGGCTATCTCTCTGTTGATGATTATCTTCAGCGTATCCACGTCATGCGTGAGCAACATCCTCAAAAGGAAACCCTTTGGCGCCAACTTGAAATTTATGGCGAGTCGTTTTTCTAATAACTAAATAGATTTTGACTGGGTCTTTTTGCTATTTAAATAGATTTCAGGTATAATCTTTGGCTATTAGGCAATTAAGCCAGAGAAGAAAAATGAACGCTGAGACTCGTTTTGAAATGTTTGAAAGGTTACTGAAAAAGATACCTAATCCAACAACAGAATTAAACTACTTAACACCGTTTGAGCTATTAGTAGCGGTTACTTTATCAGCACAAGCAACTGATAAAAGTGTCAACAAAGTAACGGATAAATTATTTCCTATTGCTAATACACCAGAAGCTATTTTTGAGCTCGGTGAAGATACACTTAGAGAGATTATTAAAACAATCGGTCTGTTTAATTCAAAAGCAAAGCATATCATTCAAGCTTGTAAAATTCTAATTGATAAGTATGACTCAAGCGTGCCTGAAACTCGTAAAGAATTAGAAGCATTGCCAGGTGTAGGTCGTAAGACAGCAAATGTCGTCTTAAATACAGCATTTGGTCACCCTACCATCGCAGTTGACACGCACATCTATCGTGTTGCTAATCGTACAGCTATTGCCAGTGGCAAAACAGTGCTTGAAGTAGAGAAAAAATTGGTGAAATTTATTCCTGATGAGCATCGCGTTCCTGCTCATCACTTAATGATTCTTCATGGTCGTTATACTTGCAAGGCTAGATCACCATTATGTAATGTGTGCATTTTGCTTGATTTATGTGAATACGAAGAAAAGAACCTATAGTTTAATTCGTGCTTTATACACAAGATAGATCAGAACAAAGAAAATTTCTATCTGCCGCCTGGCAAAAATTTCTAAATAAGCAAATCCTTGATCCGCTTGAAGATCAACTTACCAAAGTAATTGCAATTCATCCTGAATATCACAAGATTATCCAGAATATTGAATCGAACTACTTTCCAGAGCAAGGCGAAGTAAACCCTTTTTTACACATTAATCTACATTTATCTTTACGCGAGCAATTGTCGATTAATCAGCCACATGGCATTCAAGAAATTTATCAAAAAATACTTAGTAAGATTCAAGATACTCATCAAACTGAGCATTTAATGATGGACTGTATTGCTGAAATGATTTTCTCAGCGCAAAAAAACAGTACACCTATGGATCATCAAGCTTATGTTGAATGCTTAAAATCTATTACCTATTAAAATAATATTAAATCTAAGCTAAGCACTTATAAATTTTTATCCTTTCCAATTTACAAAGTTAGTGAGTAATTGTAGACCATCATGTTGTGATTTCTCAGGATGAAACTGTACAGCAAATAGTTTATCTTTAGCGATAGCGCAAGTGAAATCTAAACCATAATTAGTTGTACCAGCTACGATTGAAGGATCTGCATGAGCAACATAATAACTGTGCACACTGTAAAAACGTGCATTGTCGTCAATGTTATGCCAAAGCGGATGTTCAATCGATTGCTTAATGGTATTCCAACCCATATGTGGAATTTTAAGTTTATTTTTTGAAAACTTAACCACATCACCAGACATGATTGATAAACCTTCTGTTCTACCGTTCTCTTCAGAATGATCAAACAATAATTGCAAACCTAAACAGATACCTAAAAATGGTTTTTCTTGAGCATTACGCTTAATAACATCTACTAGATTGTGATTATTCAATGCTTGCATACAAGCGCCCATTGCTCCTTGACCAGGAAATACAATACGATCTGCTTCGTTAATTAAATCAGCATTATCTGTTAAGAAGACTCGATCATTAGGCGCTACATGCTCAATGGCTTTTTGGACGCTACGCACATTTCCCATACCATAGTCGACAATCGCAATACTTTGCGCTCCAATAGAGGCTATCTTAGCTTGCATATCTATGAATGTGCTACAAAGAGCCTTTGGTTGAAGGAATTATGCCCGCTTGACGTTCGTCAGGTGTTACCGCCATTCTTAGCGCTCTACCAAATGCCTTAAAGATAGTTTCTGCTTGATGATGCGCATTCACTCCTTTTAAGTTATCAATGTGAAGTGTCATCAATGCATGGTTAACAAATCCGGTGAAAAATTCTGAGAATAAATCAACATCAAATGTACCAATTAAAGCACGAGTAAAACGCACATTAAGCTCTAAACCAGGGCGGCCAGAAAGATCTAGCACGACACGTGATAACGCCTCATCTAATGGCACATATGAGTGTCCATAACGAGTAAATCCTGTTTTATCACCCACGGCCTTAGAGAAGGCTTGGCCTAATGTAATGCCAATATCTTCTACACTATGATGGTCATCAATTTTCGTATCACCATCACACTTAATGGTTATATCCATCAGACCGTGGCGAGCCACTTGATCTAGCATATGGTCTAAAAAAGGCACACCAGTATTAATATTTGCCTGGCCTGTGCCATACAAATTTAGCTCAACTAGAATATCAGTTTCATTAGTTTTTCTGGATACTTTAATCATTTTTTTATAGTTTATAGATACTCTTCAATTAAAATTTCAGCAATTTGAACGGAGTTCAGTGCTGCGCCTTTACGAATATTATCAGAAACTACCCATAAGTTTAAACCTTTCTCATGAGAAATATCTTCACGAATACGACTCACAAACACATCATCATGATTAGTCGCTTCAATAAATGGGGTTGCATAGCCACCGTCTTCTGGCTTATCCATAATAGTTACACCATTTGCTTTAGATAAAATTTCTCTTGCCTTAACGGCGCTAATCTTTGTCTTTGTTTCGATATTAATCGCTTCAGAATGACCATAAATTACTGGCACACGAACTGCAGTTGGATTAACTAAGATAGACTCATCTTCAAAGATTTTTTGAGTTTCCCACACCATCTTCATTTCTTCTTTAGTGTAACCATTATCTTGGAAAACATCAATATGGGGAATAACATTAAAAGCAATTTGCTTTGGATAGACTTCAATATCAACATCGGTATTGCCACCTAATAATTTTGTTGTTTGCTCAATTAGCTCAGAAATAGCTTCCTTACCTGATCCAGATACTGCTTGATAAGTAGCGACGTTAATACGCTCAATACCTACTACATCATAAATCGGCTTTAATGCGACTAACATTTGAATAGTTGAGCAGTTTGGATTGGCAATAATATTGCGCTTTGTATAGTCTGCAATTGCATGAGGGTTAACTTCAGGCACCACTAAAGGAATGTCTTTATCACGGCGAAAATGAGCTGTATTGTCAATTACAATACAGCCTGCTTCTGCTGCTATGGGTGCGTATTTTTCTGAAATATTTCCACCAGCTGAAAATAGACCCAGCTGAGCCTTAGAGAAATCAAATGTATCTAAATCTTGAACCGTCCAACTTTTACCCTGGAAAAACACTTTTTTACCAGCAGAATTTGCACTCGCTAATGGATATAGATTTTCAATAGGAAAATCACGCTGTTCTAAAATAGAAAGGATAGTTTCGCCCACAGCACCTGTTGCGCCAACAACGGCAACGTTAAATTTCTTACTCATAAGTATCGGAATAAAATCAAAATTAAAGTCTGCATTATACTAGACTTTAATAAACATCGTAATGCTTGAAATAAGCACTACCTAGGTATTTATCTAAACAATGTTATCAATATCAATATACTGATAATCCAAGGAAAACTCCTGGCTTAAATGTTGACAAAGTGCTTGAACCCCATAACGCTCTGTTGCGTGATGCCCTGCTGAAATAAAAGCGATATCATTTTCTTGACATATGCCAGGAATTTGCTCTGATACTTCACCTGTTATAAAACAATCTGCCCCGACATCAATGGCATGCTCAATATAGCTTTGTGCACCACCGGTGCACCAGGCAATTTTTTTGATTGGTTTATTTTTAGGCCCAAATACCAATGGAGTTCGCTGAGTAACACTTTGAACTGCTCGTACTACATCGGCTAAACTTGAATCAACCTGGCCTTGCCAAACTAATGTATCGCCCACAGGTTGAGGATTTTGAATATTCAAACGCATGGCTAATTGGATATTATTGCCCACTATCGGATGCGCATCCAAGGGTAAATGATAAGCAAACAAATTAATATCATTATCCAATAATGCTTTGATTCTATTTTTTTTAATGCCAATAATCACCGGACTTTCGTTTTTCCAAAAAAACCCATGGTGGACAAATAGCGCATCAGCCTTCTCATCAATAGCACGTTCAATTAAGTCTTGGTTAGCACTCACGCCAGCGATAATTTTACTCACATCTGATTTTCCTTCGATTTGCAATCCATTTGGACAGTAATCAGAGAATTTAGTAATATTTAAGTACTCATTCAAGTAAGTTGCAAGTATTTTATTATTAATCATTTTCACTCATCTTCAAACTATAGAATTTTTTCACAATGTTGATGAACTGCTTATTTTGGTCATTATCACCTACCGTTACTCTCAAGCAATTGGTTAATTTAGGTGCGCCACTTAAGTTTTTAATAAGTATGCCATTAGCCTTTAAATAGTCAAACAGCGCTTGCGCTTTTGGTGCTTTAAATAAAATAAAATTGGCTTGTGATGGATAAGCCAGCAAACCTTCAATTTGTTTCAGTTCATCTGATAAGATTTGACGTTGCTCAATAATAATGGCTGCATTTTTATTAATCTCATCCTTCTCTTTTAATAAAAAATTAGCACTCATTTGAGTAAGAATATTAATATTGTAAGGTAATCGAAGTTTATCTAGTTCTGAGACCATCTCTTGAGAACCAATCAATAGCCCAAGGCGCAATCCAGCAAAACCAATTTTAGATACCGTGCGCAATACAACAAGATTTGGATATTTCGCAATGTCTGATATAAAGCTATCATCTGCATAGGCATAATATGCTTCGTCCAAAACTACCATAGCATCAGTCATATTGATAATCTTTTCAATAGCAATCCTATCAAATGTATTGCCTGTTGGATTGTTAGGATAGGCGATAAAAATAAGCTTCGGTTTATGTTTGTTGATTGATTCTAGTGTGCTGTCCAAATCAAGCTTATAGTCTTGAGTTAATGGCACACCTTGATAATTCAGACGAGTGAATTTAGCAATCATGGCATACATTACAAAACTTGGCTCAATACTCAATATAGTGTCATCAGCATCACAAGCTAACGCTAACAATTGAATTAACTCATCAGACCCATTACCCAATAACACTCCAAACTCTTGAGATATATCCATTAGATCTCTAAGAGTTTGGTTTAATTTCTCAGCACTTGGACTTGGGTAACGATTAAGCTGTGCATCGGCTAAATAAGCCAAATATTGACCGATAAGTTCATCAGGCAATGCAAAAGGTGACTCCATAGCATCAAGCTTTATAAGGTTGTCAGAACTTGGCACATGGTAAGCGTTAATTTCTTGAATGTTGGCTCTTAGCCAATTGTGTATAAAACTCATGTTAAGGACTTATTCTATTTGGATGATATTGCATTTTACCTATTCGCTTGGCATTTAACAAAGTTTGATACGTGTAGTCTAATGCTCGCTTAACAGCAACATCTACATCTAGTTTAGAAGCAATTAGTGCGCTAATTGCACTAGCCAGTGTACAGCCAGACCCATGATATTCACCAGGTAGCTTATGGTACGAAAAACGTTCATATAACTCACCTTGATGATATAGGCGATGTTCAATCAGTTGCTCAGATGACTCTGTAGTTGTTAGCAAGACCCATTCACATAGTAAAGATTTAACAGCCTCTTGTTCAGATAAGTTTGGCGCTAATTTTTCTAATTCAAAAACATTAGGAGTTAAGAAAAAAACCTTAGGAAGTAGCTCTAGTTTAAGTGTATCAATGGACTTTTGCACTAACAACTCATCATTAGTACTAGCCTTAATAATAGGATCAAGAATTACTTTATGGCTTTTAGTTAGCCAATTAGTTATTGCTGTTATTTGCTTAACAGATGACAATAATCCAATTTTTACAACATCGATATCAATATCTTCTGCTAAAGCATTTAACTGTTTAATAATTAACTGATGATCAACTGGCTGCACTTCACTCACACACTGTGTATTTTGAACAGTTAATGATGTTACGATAGGTAATGGCGTTGCGCCAAATTGATTAATTGTCTCAATATCTGCAGCAATGCCAGCCCCTCCGCAAGGGTCTAAACCTGATAAAACTAAAACACGATCAAGCACAGATGTTATTTGGACTCTTTTGCAATTAAATAATCAGCCACTTTAAACATCCTTAACTCTCCGCCTGCATGAGAAGCATCCGTCCAGTACTTACCATTAATCACTAAAACTGGAACGCCAGAAGTATGATATTTCACCGTATTAAGTTTTGATTTATTCACTTTAATGCGAACTGAGAAAGATTTAAAAGCACTATTAGCAACATTATTATCAACACCATGTTCAACTAGCCATTCAACAAAATCTTCCTGATCAACAAAAGCTCTTTTTTTTAAATGAATAGCTTCAAATAGCTTACCATGCAAACGATCAACTTCATCTAACTGTTCTAGTACATAATAAAAAATAGCACCATTAATCCAACGATCTGAAAAAACAGCAGGCTGACGAATAAAGGTCGTATTATTAGGTAATTTTTTCACCCAGTTGCTCAATATAGGTTCCACATTAAAACAATGGGGGCAATAATACCAAAAAAGTTCTCTCACCTCTACCTTATCCGCTACTGTCGTTTTAACAGGCTTATCAAGCGCAATATAATGCTCGCCCTCTGTAAATGTTTCAGCAAAAATAACTGAAGAAAAGCTTAATAAAAGTATCGATAAAAACAGTCTGATTTGTTGCATAAATTTCTCTAAATTATGGAAGAATTTTATCAATATTATACTGCGATAACTCAAATTGGTTGTCTGTTTGAAAAGACTGCCAAAGTTGTTGATAGGTTTGTTTTGTTAATGGGTGAATTTCACCATCACTTAACTGTGCCAAGGGAGCTAGTACAAAAGAATATTTTAAAATATCATCTCTAGGTAAGTTCATCTCTTGATCAACAATATCATCATAGGTCACTAAGTCTAGATCTATCAGTCGAGAAGAGAACTTAGGTTGTGAGCGATCTCGACCAAACTTTTTTTCGATATCTTTTAATACTGCATTAACATCTATAATATTGAGCTGAGTAGTTGCACTCAAACCAAGATTGTAAAAGTTATCCCCTTCAAAACCTTCAGCAGGTGACTCAAAAATATCAGAAATTTTAATATTAGAAAAATTTAGCCTTAAAAAATCAATGGCGCTAGAAATATTAACCTCTCGATTCTGATTGGAACCAATATTAATATGAATATTAGCCATTTTTACGTCTATTAATGACTACTCCAACACCTTGTGCACCGGTAACTGCCTTGCCTTTATTTAAAGTTAACTTAACCTGCTCAACATTAAATTCACCCAAGATAATTTCACAAATTCTCTCAGCGAGTGTCTCTACTAATTGAAACTCACTATTTTTGACAAAATTAATTAATCGCTTAGAAACAGCTTTGTAATCAAGTGTTTGATCAATATGATCAGTTTGACTAGCAGGGAAAATATCAAAACCCATTTCAATATCTAAGGTTATATCTTGGCGAATTTCACGCTCCCAATCGTAAATACCAATCACACAATCAATTTTTAATCCTTGTATAAATACTATATCCATGCTTAAATTAATCTTTAAATAATAATATTAAAAATTATATGCTACCTCTGCTCATCATTTTTGCTTATCTAATCGCCTCAATTTCTATGGCTATTATTATCTGTAAAATTCTCGATCTACCTGATCCAAGAACTCAAGGCTCTAATAACCCTGGCGCTACTAATGTACTAAGAATTGGTGGCAAAAAAGCAGCAGCTGCAACACTGATTGGTGATGGCTTAAAAGG